>OGZX01001786.1_pt1 | contig 19836 bp, 12 predicted proteins | sample 1576881 | NCBI WGS metagenome assembly OGZX01 (sample SAMEA3541542, study PRJEB24748) | human gut metagenome | biome: human gut; feature: human-associated habitat; material: faeces | place: China | collected 2012
GCACTACGTTCGGGACGTAGGGGTCGGGCGTTCGAGTCGCCTCATTCCGACACAATAAGGTCTAACTTTTATGAAGTTAGGCCTTTTTTGTATCATAAAACACCGATAAACTCAAAATAGAGGTATTTTCCGCATGGGATTTACCTCTTTCTTTTTATCTTTGCACTATGCCTATCAGAAGCATCGGACTTAGCATGAGTCATCCTTTCTATTGACAGAAGCCTGTTCTACGATTGAATTAACCCGAAATATAAATAGTAATCATTAAACAAAGACAAAGGTATGAAAAGTAGAAAATGGTGTTTAGTTGTATGTGCTTTTATGCTCGCATTTTGTTGCAGCCATGTGGCAGCAAAGGGAACAGACGATTCTGCAAAGGCACAACTGTCAGTGAAGGGTACATCCCTTGTGAATGCTGAAGGCGAGAAAGTTGTATTGCGTGGCGTTAGTTATGGTTGGCATAATTGGTGGGGCGACTTTTACAATGCTTCTACCGTAAAGGCATTAAGTAAAGATTGGAAAGCCACCGTGGTTCGTGCTGCAATGGGTGTAGAACCTGACGGGGGGTACATTACCGACCCGGAAAAAGCATTGTCTTGCGTCACTGCGGTGGTAGATGCGGCTATAAAGAACAATATCTATGCTATTATCGATTGGCACAGCCATCACATACGGACGGAAGAAGCGAAAGAATTCTTCACCAAAATGGCTACTAAGTACAAAGATTCACCGTATGTGATTTACGAACTCTTTAATGAGCCGGTGGATGATTCATGGGAGCAGGTAAAAGCCTATTCTGAAGAAATAATCCGTGTCATTCGCGCGATAGACCCTGACAACTTGATTTTAGTAGGTTGCCCCCATTGGGACCAGGATGTGCATATTGCCGCAGATTCTCCTATTACCGGCTATAATAATATAATGTATACCCTTCATTTTTACGCTGCTACCCATAAGCAGGACTTGCGCGACCGCGGTGACTATGCCCTGAGCAAAGGTCTGCCTTTGTTCGTTTCGGAATGTGCCGGCATGGAAGCTACCGGCGATGGTCCTATCGACAGAGAAGAGTGGAACAGATGGGTTGACTGGATGCAGCAGAACTCACTCAGTTGGGTGGCTTGGTCTATGTCTTCCAAAGAGGAAACCTGTTCCATGATTGTGCCTTTCGGGCCTACCAACGGAAAGTGGAAGGAAGAAGACATAAAGGAATGGGGAAAGATGGTTCGTGATGAGCTGAAGAAAAGTAACAAATGAAAATAATAATAAATGTTTAACCACGATGAAATGTAAATGCCTATGAGAAAGGAGTGAATTTTATGCTGTAATCAATCACCTTATTAATAAGGTTTATTTGTTTCCGAGAAAATAGTTTAACCTTATATTAAAATGGTCGCCCTTGGGTAAGGCCAATTTATTAATCTAAGAAAAATACAAGTATGAATTTGAATTTTAGAAAAACAGCGCTACTTGTGGGCGTATGTTCAGCCTTTGGCTTGGGCTATACTCCGCAATTATTTGCAGCATCGGTAGATGCTATTGAGGCTGTGCAACAAAATAAAAAAATAACTGGTACTGTATCAGATGCGATGGGCCCTATCATTGGTGCCAACGTATTGGAGAAAGGTACAACAAATGGCGTAATAACTGATATTGATGGTAACTTTACGCTAAATGTAAATCCGGGAGCAACTTTAGTTGTCTCATTTATCGGCTATACTACTCAAGAAATTAAAGTAGGTAATCAGACTGCTTTAAAAATTACATTGAAAGAAGATTCCGAACTGCTGGATGAAGTCGTTGTCGTTGGTTATGGTACAATGAAGAAAAGTGACCTTTCCGGTGCCTCTGTTTCCATGAGCGAGGACAAAATCAAAGGCTCTATTATAACGAACCTCGACCAGTCCCTGCAAGGACGTGCTGCCGGTGTAACGGCAGTTTCTACTTCGGGTGCTCCGGGCTCTTCCTCTTCTATCCGTGTGCGTGGCCAGGCTACTATCAATGCTAATGCAGAACCGTTGTATGTGATTGACGGTGTGATAGTGCAAGGTCAAGGTCAAAGTGGTGCATCCTTCGGTCTGGGTGATGCATTGGGTAACGGTTCCGTTTCCACTATTTCTCCGCTTTCCACCATTAATCCTGCCGATATTGTCAGCATGGAAGTATTAAAGGATGCCTCTGCTACCGCCATCTATGGTGCACAGGGTTCTAACGGTGTTGTATTAATTACGACCAAGCGTGGTAAGGCAGGTGAAGCCAAATTCACTTATGATGGCATGGTGGCATTGCAGCGGCAGACCAAGCGCTTGGATATGATGAACTTGCGTGAATACGCTACTTATTATAACGATCTGGCAAATATAGGGGAAATCTCCGATCCAAGTGTCAACTTTGCCGACCCCTCTTTGCTGGGCGTAGGTACAAACTGGCAAGATGCCATCTTCCAGACAGCTTTGCAGCACCAACATCAAATTTCTGCGCAAGGTGGTACGGAGAAGATACAATATTATGTATCAGCTTCTTACATGGATCAAGATGGTACTATTATCGGTTCTAACTTTAACCGTTACAGTTTCCGTGCCAACTTGGATGCCCAATTGAAGAAGTGGTTGAAGCTTGGCCTGAGTGCTACTTATACTTCAACCGCTGATGACTTGAAACTCGCAGATAGTGATGAAGGTTTGATAAACTACTCATTGACTACGCTTCCTGATATTCCTATTTATAATATAGACGGTAGCTATGCAACAGAAACTCGTGAGGGCTATACGAGTCCGAACCCGATTGCTCTTGCCATGATGGATGACATCTTGCTGGATCGCCAGAAACTGACAGGTAATATCTTCTTTGAAGTGACTCCTATCAAGAATTTGGTTTGGCATGCTGAACTGGGTTATGACATCAGTTCCAGTAAAGGTGAACGCTATAAGCCTATGGTTGATTTAGGTGGATGGGTACGTGCCAGTAACGAGAGCAATATCCAGAAAAACAGCAGTACTTTCTGGCAGTTGAAGAATTATGTTACTTATTCAGGAAATATAGGTGAGAAGCACCATTATACAGCTATGGTTGGTCAGGAGTGTTGGGAATCCAGCTATGATTTTACCAGTGTATTCAACAGCGGTTTACCTTCGGATGAAGTTCATAACCCTGCCTTGGGTACGGGGACACCAACCATTAATGCCGGCTTTGGCAGCTCTTCCATGGCGTCTTTCTTTACCCGTTTGACTTATAACTACGCAGACCGTTATTTGGGAACTTATACCTATCGCTATGACGGATCATCCAATTTCGGACCGGAAAATCGCTGGGCAGGTTTCCATTCTTTGGCTGCTTCTTGGCGTTTTTCCAACGAAAGCTTCTTTGAACCTATAAAGAATATTATCAGTAATGGTAAACTGCGTTTAGGATGGGGACAAACAGGTAACTCCAATATTGGCGGTTATGCTTGGGGTACGTCAATGAGCCGTATGCCTTCCGGTTTAGGTATGGGTTATCGTCCGTCCAATATTCCAAATACTTCCATTAAATGGGAGTCTCAGGAACAATGGAATGTCGGTTTGGACTTAGGATTCCTTCATGATCGCCTTAACTTGACGTTGGAATGGTATAAAAAGACTTCCAGTGATATGTTGATGCCGTTGCAATTGCCTTCATATATGGGTACTTCCGGCAATGGTTCTTCTGCATTGGCCGCACCGAAGGGTAATTATGGTGATATTGAAAACACCGGTTTTGAAATTTCTCTGAACACACATCCTCTTGTCGGTAAGTTTGAATGGGATTCTGATTTCCAGATATCTTTCAATAAGAATAAGCTGAAAGGTTTGGCAGGTACAGCTAATGCACAGATTGTAGGCTATGGTCAATGGACTGATGTGGTTAGTGTTTCAAGTGTAGGCGAGTCTCTTTATAACTTCTATGGCTTTGTTTGCGATGGCGTTTACAAAGATCTGGAAGACCTTCAGAATTCTCCGAAACCTGCCAAATATCCGGCAAACGGAGTCTTTGACCGTACTAATACTGTATGGGTAGGTGACGTGAAGTACAAAGACCTGAGTGGTCCCGATGGCGTGCCTGATGGTGTTATTGATGACTATGATAAGACCAATATCGGATCTCCGATGCCGGACTTTACTTTTGGTTGGACCAATACGTTCCGCTATAAGAATTTCGACCTTTCTATCTTTATCAACGGTTCTTATGGAAACAAGGTTTATAATTACCTCTCCATGAAGTTGACGCATATGAATTCTGCCTGGACTAACCAGTTGAACGCCGTAAACGGACGTGCGCAGCTTGTCCCGATTAATCCTGACAAGGTTTATGAAGATGGGACTATGTGGTATAATGATGTGACAAATGTAAGAGTTGCAAATCCGAATACTTCTTTGCCTCGTGCCACTCTCAATGATCCGAATGATAACGACCGTATCAGTGATCGCTACATTGAAGATGGTTCTTACATCCGTTTGAAGAACATTGCTTTAGGATATACTTTCCCTAAAAAGGTGATTAATAAATTAGGATTAAGCAACTTGCGTGTTTATGCAAATATTCAGAACCTGTTGACTATTACCGGTTATGATGGTTATGATCCGGAAATCGGTGCCAGTACCTCAAGTGTCAATGTTTACGGTTTGGATAACGGACGTTATCCGTCACCTACCGTTTATTCATTTGGCCTGAATGTTTCATTCTAACGTTTAAAATTGAAGAAAAATGAAAATCAGATATATTAAATATTGGGCGTTCGCAGCTGTACTCGGTATGGGAGCAGTATCATGCGAAGATTTTTTGAACCGTCCTACCGAAGATAATTATAATGAGTCGAACTTTTATCAGAACGACGAGCAATGCGTACAAGGTGTCAATTACCTTTATAATTCACCTTGGTATGACTTTCAGCGTGGCTTCATCAAAGTAGGTGAAATCCTTTCAGGAAATGTATATGAAGGGAATAGCCCTTATTTGAATTTTACGGTGAATGGAACGGATGAAAACCTTGTGAATATGTCCTATTCTTTGTGGGCAGTTATCGGCCATTCAAACACAGTGTATTCCCGTCTGAAGACAGCTAATGCTTCAGAAGCGGTGAAGAATCAATGTATGGGCGAATGTCTGGCATGGAAGGCTATGGCTTATTTTTATTTGGTGCGTAGCTTCGGGGCAGTACCTATTATTCACGACAATACAGCCGAACTGAACGGAGGTAGTTACAATTCCAAATTCAAAGTGGAAGCTGCAGATGTATATGAATATATTATTATGACTTTGGAGAAAGCTATGGAACTGCTTCCCGCCAGAGGTGAAGTGGGACGTATTGATCGCTATGCTGCCGAAGGCCTTTTGGCTAAAGTCTATTTAACAAAGAGTGGCATAACTGGTACTCGCAGTGCTGATGATTTGGCTAAAGCGGCAGGATATGCTAAGGATGTGATTGATAATTCCGGCCGTCAGTTATTGCCGAATTATTCTGATATCTTCCGTTTGGCTAACAATAAGAATCAAGAATGCCTTTTCTCTTGGCATTGGTCGGCTGGCCGTGATCCTTGGACCCAACAGAATACATTACAGTCGGATTTGGCAATGGTTGGATTTGATGAGTTCGGTGACTGTTGGGGCGGTTATGCTGGGCCGTCGGTCGATTTGCAGGATGCTTTCGGTATTTCTGCTTTGGAGAGCCCCGAAACCCGCTCAGATACAGATACTCGCCGCCAGGCTACCATGATGATGGCGGGAGATGTTTATAGCTATTTCTGGCAAGATAAAGGTGGTTTCGATTACTTGAGATTTATATATGATGCCGATTATGGGAAAGGTGGTCCTGGTGGCGTTTATCAGTCTCCCACAGGAGCCAATCACGTAAAGAACCTGTATGGTAATAACAATGACCATGTGTTAGGCTTGGGGGTATCTGCCGGTAATATGTACAGTGGTTTATCCACTCATATTCTCCGTTTGGCAGATGTCTATCTGGTGTATGCTGAGGCTAAGATGGGTACAGCAGCTTCTACTACTGACCAAAGCGCATTGGACGCTTACAACGCAGTACGCGGACGTGCTATTCCGGGTGTTGCCCCGAAGACATCTATTACTTGGGAGGATGTTTGGAAAGAACGTCGTTTGGAGTTAGCTTGTGAGGGTGATCGCTGGTACGACTATGTACGTTTGGCATATTACGATTCTCAGCGTGCTATCAATGAATTGCAAGCACAGCGCCGCGATGTTTATTACAATTTAGGAACCACTTATAAGGCTTATTATGAAAACGGGACTTGGGCAGTAGATGCAGAGGAAACCCGTTACAATCCAGATGCGAAAGTTCCGAACGTAACACTTTCCAGTTTTACACTGCCGTTCCCGACAGAAGATGTGGTTTTCAATCCGAACTTGATGAAGGATCCGATACATGTAGATGTACGTTCTGAGTTCAGTTATTAATATAAATGCTTGAAAAAGATGAAAAATAATAGATATATGAATTGGTTCTTTGCGGCACTCCTTGCCGTGGCAGGCTTTTCTATGGTAGCTTGCGAGGATGAACCGGATAAATATGAAGTGGCAGGCGGAAAGCCTACTGTGAAATATGTTCGTGTGCCTGACGTGGCTGCATCTGACTCTCTGCTGACAGGCGCCTATATGGAAAACACCATTTGCCTGGTGGGTGATAACCTGCGCAGTATTTATGAACTTTATTTCAATGACCAGAAAGCAGTGCTTAATACCAGCTATATTACCGACCATACACTTATGGTGAATGTGCCGAAGAATATTCCGTCGGTAGTGACCGATAAAATTTACATGGTGACGCAGTCTAAAGATACTGTGACTTATGATTTCAAGGTGTTGGTTCCAGCGCCTGCTGTGAATTCTATGTCTTGTGAGTTTGCACAGCCGGGTACTGAGGTAACATTGATTGGCGACTATTTCATTGATGATCCGAATGTACCGTTGACTATTACAATGGCAGGTAATGTAGAGGTTACAAATATTACAAATATCACGAAAACTGCTGTCAGTTTCATTCTGCCCGATAATGCTCCTGCCGGGTATATCAATGTAGAATCTATCTATGGTGTAGGACGTTCTAAATTCCGCTATTACGATACACGTAATATTCTCTTTGATTGGGATGGTTCTCATGGTGGTTTGGCTACAGGTCATGGTTGGCGTGATGGTAGTAAAGTGCTGAAACCGGCTGATGAAAACAGCATTGATGGCGCTTATATTTGCTTTAGTGGAGACCTTGAAGGTGCTATTGGCGCTACTTGGGCTGAAGATGCTTTCTCATTCAATTATTGGCCTGATCCGGACAATGGCTATCCGGAACTTTCTTCACGTCCTGAATTTGCAGCAATGCTTGAAGAATATGGAGTTAATAATTTGCAGTTGAAGTTTGAAGTGAATGTGCCTTCTTCTAATCCATGGCAGTCTTGTGGTATGCAGGTTATATTTACGGGTAATGATGTTGTGACGAATGCTACCGGAACTAATGCTTATTTCAGTGATACGAATGTACCGCGTGGTATCTGGATTCCTTGGAAGAATACCGGTTCCTATGATACGGGTGGTAAATGGACTACTGTTTCAATGAACTTGTCCGAATTCAATAAGACGCACGAAGGTAATAAGTGTGATGTAACTTTTGACAAGACAATGTTGACTGGTGTTACATTCTTTGTTTGGGCAGGTGGTGTCGCAGGTCAGGATTGTAGTCCTATGATTATGATTGATAACATCCGCATAGTACCTATTGAATAACCTTTTAAATAGAATACTGATATGAATAAAACATATAAATTCCCGGCACTCTGGATGATGTGCCTGATGCTCTTCAGTTGTTTGTCATTTACGGCTTGCAACAATGGAGATGATGAAGATACCAACCAGTATAAAGGTGGCGTCAGTCTGAATGTATTTGGACCGAGTCCTGTAGCCCGTGGTGGTGTACTCCGCTTCTTGGGTAGCGGTATGGACAAAGTAACTGCGGTTGTTATTCCCGGTTGCGATGATATTACAGAAATTGAGGTAATCAGTGATACGGAAATCCGTGTCACTGTGCCCCAGACTGCTCAGCCGGGTCTGATAATTCTGAAGACTCCGAAAGGGGATATTACTACCAAAACAGAGTTGAACTATACGGAACCGATTGCGTTGGAAACTTTTGCACCGGAGGAAATCAAACCGGGTAATGAGTTGACTATTACCGGTGAATATCTGAACTTGATTCAAGAAATTATCTTCACTGATGAAGTAACGATAGAAGCTGCAGACTTTGTTAGTCAAAGCCGCAAGGAAATTAAGGTGATTGTTCCTGATTCGGTACAAACAGGCAAGTTTATTCTTTCTGATGGTGCCGAGATACCGAACTGGATTTATTCTGATGGAGAACTGAAGGTTGTTCTTCCTTCTGTAGAAGTTTTGCTTGATTTGACAGGCAAGAAGCCGGGCGATATTATTACGGTAATGGGTAAAGACTTTGATTTGGTAAAGAAGGTTCAAATGCCGAATGGCGATGAAGTAGGGTTTGAACTGAAGACCGTAGAAGAAGGGCAGGTTATTCGTTTTGTTCTGCCGGAGAATATGACGGATGGAACAGTCGTGATAATACCGGCTTCCGGCATTAAGGTTGCTATTGGCACTATCGGTATGGCTTTACCGTCAGATGTTAAGGTAACTCCGGCAACAGGGTTACGTGCTGGCGATGTTATAACCTTGCGTGGTGTGAATATGGAACTTGTAACTACTGTTACTTTCCCTGGTGTGGAAGAAGCCGTGAAACCCAATTCACAATCAGCTGCGGAAGTGAAGGTAACGATGCCTGCTGCTGCAATCAGTGGTGATTTGTTACTGAATACCAGTAGCGGAAATTCTGTTCCGGTATCTATTGCAACACTGAAACCCGAATTTGCTTCTTATGTTAGTGCAGAGGTATCTTTAGGCTCAGATGTTATTATTCAAGGTAAGAATCTTGATTTGGTAGTGAAGGTTGCCTTTACCGGTGGCGCAGAAGTTGAAGCCAAGGCTGAGTCTGCAACAAAACTGACGGTGACGATGCCAACAATGAATGCAGAAACAGGTGTTCTGAATCTTTATATGGCTAACGGCGAAACCGTTGAACTTCCAAAATTGACTATTAATGCGCCTGAGTTCTGCTATATCCCTGTATTGCCGGGTGAAGAAGAAGAAATCAAAGCAGGTACCGTATGTCAAATAGGAATTGCGAACAGTGACAATTTGAAGGAAGTGCAAGTTGACGGAACAAGTGTTCAGTATATCGTGGCTGGCGATCTTCTCTATTTTAATATTCCGCAGTCTGCAGGAAAGAGCAGTGTTGTGAAACTTATTTCATCGAATGGGGAAGTTGAATATGTCTTCTCGTTTATTCCTGCTACTGAAGTGGAAATTGTATTGATGAATACGCTTACTGACCTTGGATCTTGGGATGAACCCCGTGTTTATATCACTGGTGACAAGTTTAAGAATTTGCCGGTCAGTGAAGCTAAGTTGCGCATAGTCTTTGCTCAAAAAGAAGCTTGGGGACAAGTGCAGATCAATGATGGCTCTTGGAATAATGATGACATCAATTTCCCGGAAATAAAAGGTGCTACGCTTAAGACAGACCATCTCAGTGGTAAGGATGTCACTGAAATCGAACTGACTATGGATGCTGCGTTGATAGCGCGCTTCGCAGAAAAAGGCATTGTTATGCAGGGTGAGAACTGGATTATTTCCAAGGTCTCTATTAAGTATGAACAATCCTTAGAAATCCCTATCTGGAAAGGTGAATTCGTTGTTGCCAATTGGAATGGTTTTGATGCTTTGGCATGGGGCGGATATGATTGGAGCACAGTGAAAGTTGGTCAAATAGTAACCTTTTACTATACACTTGATACATCAGCTGATTATTGGCAAATGCGTGTGGCTAAAGGAGATGGATGGGGTGCCCTTACAGGAACTACCGATCCTTACGATCTTACTGGTACTGCGAGTTTAGCAGTGAAACTGACTCAAGATATGAAGGATGAATTGGTGAATTCCGGTGGTCTTTTGTTGAGTGGGCATGGTTATACAATAAATAAGATTACTATTCTGTAATCCGTAAGCATTGTATGTTCATAAAAAGAGAAGATGCTTGTCGCAAGGCAGGCATCTTTTTTAAAAGCAATAATTTAGTTTAAGGTAATTATGACAAATATATTGAAATTTTGGGCATCTTTCGTTGTCGTATTGTTCTTTGTTTCTTGCGGTTCCGATACAGGAGATGATACTCCTGCAGTCGATGCACCGATATTGGTGTCTTCTACGCCTGAAGCTGGAGCTACAAAGGTGAAGCGGGGTGCAATTACTATCGAACTGAAATACGACAAGAATATATTCTTTGCATCAAAGGATTTGAATAGAATAGCCTTTACTGGTGGCGAGTTGCTCAGTGCTGATGTACTTGGGGCAAGTAGTACTTTGACTGTTAAAGTGAATGTGCCCACAAGAGAAACAACTTGTACTCTTTCTATTCCTGAAGGTGTAATTGTTGGAGCGAATCAGACGCCGGTTTCAGCAGTGTCTTTGCAGTTCTCTACGGCAGCTTTGGATAAGAAATTAGTGAATGCTTCTGCCACTGCTGCAACGCAGAAGGTTTATGCCTATCTGTTGGAAAATTACGAAAGCAAAACCTTTTCTGCTATGATGGCTAATGTAAATTGGAATACGGAGAAGGCAGAACAAGTGTATCAGTGGACGGGTAAACATCCCGCCATCAACTGTTTCGACTACATTCATTTATATGCTTCGGGCGAGAACTGGATTAATTACAGTGACATCACTCCAGTGAAGAACTGGTGGGATGCCGGTGGCCTGGTGGCTGCTATGTGGCATTGGAATGTACCGACAGCAGATCCTGCATCTGCTTCAGAAAAGAATTATGCATTCTATAAAGCTGATACATCATTTGATGCAGACAAAGCTTTGGCTGAAGGAACCTGGGAAAATAAAGTATTCACAGAAGATTTAGCAAAGATTGTCGATTGCTTGAAGTTGTTGCAGGATGAAGATATTCCTGTTATCTGGCGTCCGTTTCACGAAGCCGCAGGTGGATGGTTTTGGTGGGGAAAGAATGCTGCCAGCCTAAAGGCCATGTGGATTGCTATGTTTGATTACTTTAAGGCACAAGGCTTAAACAATCTGATTTGGGTATGGACTACTGAAACGGGCGACGAAGATTGGTATCCGGGGGATGCCTATGTTGATATTATTGGTCGGGATCTTTATGGAAACAGTAGTAGTAGCTGCGCTTCACAATATGCTTCAATAGTGGATGCCTATGGTAATAAGATGGTTGCTTTAAGTGAATGTGGTTATTCGGAATATACGACTTCTGTAGTAGGAAAGATTTCCGAACAATGGGCAGCTGGTGCACGTTGGTTGTGGTTTATGCCTTGGTATGACAATGCGGGTGCTGCCTCTTTCCATGCTGACCAAAGCTGGTGGCAGGATGCAATGAACCAGGATTTTGTCATTACCCGTGAAGATCTTCCCTGAGTTTCCAGTATCTTATAGCAATGAGATAAAATAATATCATAATCACTTCGTATAATCAGCTATCTTTGTACAAAGAATAAAGTGTTACCATAAACAATACCATAATGAAAAACATGAATATGAAGAAATCCGGGCTTATGGCTGCAATACTTGCAACAGCTTTGTTGACGGCTTGCAGTTCTGCTAAAAAAGAACAAGTTACGGATGGAAAAACTGCTGCTATGCATACGCAGGAAACAGCGCATCTGCTAAGTAATTTGAAGAAAATCCCTTCAAAAGGTATTATGTTCGGGCATCATGACGATACGGTTTATGGTATCGGTTGGGAGGGAGATGAAGGCCGGTCGGACGTACAGAGTGTCTGTGGTGATTATCCTGCCGTCATCAGCTTTGATTTAGGAGAATTGGAACTGGGAGGTGAGGCTAATTTAGACAAAGTCCCTTTCGAGAAAATCAGAAACGAAATAATCAATCAGTATCATCGGGGTGGTATGATCTCGCTGAGTTGGCATGCGCGTAATCCTTTGACGGGGGGCGATGCATGGGATGTGAAGGATACTACGGTAGTGAAGTCCATCCTGCCGGGCGGAGCCAATCATGGGAAGTTCGCCGGTTGGCTGGGCCGGGTAGCGGACTTTATGAATACTTTGAAGACACCGGATGGCGTTAAGGTGCCGGTGCTTTTCCGTCCCTGGCACGAGCATACCGGAAGTTGGTTCTGGTGGGGAGAGAAACTTTGCTCCCCCGACGAATACAAAACTCTGTGGCATATGACGGCGGATACCCTGCGCGCTCATGGCGTGGATAATGTCCTATATGCCTATTCGCCTGGAACGGAGCCAAAGGACACTGCACAGTATCTGAAGAAATACCCGGGTGACGAATTGATTGATGTTATCGGTTTTGATACTTATCAGTTCAACCGTGATGCATTTGTTGCCGGACTCGATAGGTCTCTCGCCATTGTAGACAGCATAGCCAAGGCACATGATAAAATAATAGCGGTGACCGAGGTGGGCTATGAAGGCATACCCGATAAGAAATGGTGGACAGGGACATTGCTTCCTGTATTGGAGAAGTACCCGGTGGCTTATGTGCTGGTATGGCGCAATGCACGCGAAAGAGTGACACACTTCTATGCTCCCTATCCGGGACAGACCTCTGCGGAAGACTTTGTGGACTTCTACAACAATCCTAAAACACTATTTGCAGCAGACGTGGAATTGTATCAATAAAGAACAAACATAATATACTAATATGAAGACTTTTAAAGAGAAGGTAGAAAAACTTTTTCAGGAACATGAAGAGTTGATTACGAGAAAAAATGTAGCTGTAGAGAGTGGAAACGGCATCTTTACACGTTATAAATATCCGGTAGTGACGGCAGCCCATACCCCCGTATTCTGGAGATATGATTTAGACGAAAAGACCAATCCTTACCTGATGGAGCGCATCGGCATGAATGCAACGATGAACTCCGGTGCTATCAAGTGGAATGGAAAGTACCTGCTGATGGTGCGTGTGGAGGGAGCCGACCGCAAGTCGTTCTTTGCTGTGGCAGAGAGTCCCAATGGCATCGACAACTTCCGTTTTTGGGATTATCCGGTGACGATGCCCGAAGACGTGATTCCTGCAACGAACATCTATGATATGCGGCTCACCGCCCACGAAGACGGTTGGATTTACGGCATCTTCTGTGCCGAGCGGCATGATGACAGCGCACCTGCCGGTGACTTGTCGTCCGCCACGGCTACAGCTGCTATTGCCCGTACCAAAGACCTGAAGAATTGGGAGCGCCTACCTGACCTGAAGACCAGGAGTCAGCAACGCAACGTCGTTCTGCATCCTGAGTTTGTTGATGGCAAATATGCCCTCTACACCCGTCCGCAGGATGGTTTCATCGATGCCGGAAGTGGTGGTGGTATCGGTTGGGCACTGGTAGACGACATGACGCATGCCGAAGTAAAAGAAGAAACGATTATCGACCAACGCTATTACCATACCATCAAGGAAGTGAAGAATGGCGAGGGGCCGCACCCTATCAAGACATCCAAGGGCTGGTTACATCTGGCACACGGTGTTCGCGGTTGTGCCGCCGGACTGCGCTATGTTCTCTATATGTACATGACCTCTTTGGAAGACCCCACAAAGCTGATTGCCGCTCCTGCCGGTGCTTTCATGGTACCTCAGGATGAAGAACGGGTGGGGGATGTAAGCAATGTGCTTTTCACTAACGGCTGGATTGCGAACGAGGACGGCACGGTGTTCATCTACTATGCTTCTTCGGACACACGGATGCACGTGGCTACTTCGACCGTAGACAAGTTGGTGGATTACTGCCTGAATACGCCTGCCGACGGTTTGCGCTCATCCGCTTCCGTAGAGACGTTGAAAAAGTTGATAGATAAGAATCTGAAACTGATTCATAATACATAAACTAAAACAATTCATGGCAACACTAAAAGAAAAGATAGGTTATGGTTTCGGGGATATGTCTTCCTCTATGTTCTGGAAGATATTCTCTTACTATCTGCCTATATTCTACTCGAATATTTATGGTCTGAGCCTTGCTGACACCGGAATCCTGCTGTTGGTGACGCGCATCTGGGATGCCGTTTCCGACCCGATGATGGGCATTATTGCCGACCGCACGCAAACACGCTGGGGCAAATACCGCCCTTACCTGTTGTGGATAGCCCTGCCATTCTCCATCTGCGGAGTACTGCTGTTCACAACTCCCGACTTTGGGCCGACCGGCAAGCTGGTTTGGGCATACGTTACCTATATTATGATGATGACGGTCTACACAGCCATTAATGTGCCATATGGTGCCATGCTGGGAGTGATGACCGATGATTCGGATACAAAGACGGTGTTCTCGTCCTACCGTATGTTCTTTGCCTATGCCGGTAGCTTTGTGGCGCTCTTTACATGGGAGCCGCTGTGCAACTGGTTCCGTGAGATGACCGGTTCGGCAAGCACAAGTTGGCAGTATTCGATGATAGTGATTGCTTTCCTGTGCCTGGTCATCTTCCTGTTGTGCTTCGGCATGACGCGTGAGTATGTGAAGAGCGTATCTACCGTTTCCATCGGAAAGGACTTCAAAGCGCTGGTTGCCAATGTGCCGTGGTGGCTGCTGATAGGCGCGGCGCTTTGCTGTAACCTGTTCAATACGGTTCGTGGCGCTACGGCTGCTTATTTCTTCAAAGATTATATCGGAGACAATGTCTTCCTGAACCTGGGCGATTTGCCTGTCTTCCTCTTTTATGCCGGATTGTTTCTGGGCGTGGGCGAAGTTTGCAATATGGTGGGTGTGGTGCTGACAGTCCCCCTTTCCCGCGCCTTTGGCAAGAAATCAACGTACATCCTGACCATGGCGGCGCTGGCGGGACTGAGCATTCTCTTTTTCTACCTGCCTTGCACTCCGGTGGGCTTTTGGCTGATGCTGTTGATGCAAGTGGTTATCAGCATCTGTACGGGCATCGTGTCGCCGCTGGTATGGAGCATGTATGCCGATGTCTCGGACTATGCGGAACTGAAGAACGGTTCGGCGTCTACGGGACTCATCTTCTCGTCCTCGTCTATGGCGCAGAAGTTTGGCGGTGCCTTCGGAGGTGCGGCGGTGATGTGGATCCTTGCGGCATTCGGCTATAACACTGCGGAAGGTGCGGTACAGACGGCGGAGGCCCTTACGGGGTTGAACCTGCTGATGAGTTGGATTCCGGCTGCCGTGGCTGTTGTGGCAATAGGGGTAGTTTACTTCTATCCGCTGACCAAGGACCGGATGCTGGTAATAAATGAGAAACTTAAATCGGTACGAAACATTCAACAATAGAACACTATGGATGTCAAGAAACTAAAGCAGGAAGTGCAAGAGGAATTGGTGAGCAATATTCTTCCGTACTGGATGACGAAGATGACAGACGAGGTGAACGGTGGCTTCTATGGCCGCATCACCGGGCAGGAACAGTTGATGCCCGAAGCAGAGAAGGGCGCTATCCTGAATGCCCGCATCCTGTGGACGTTCTCATCTGCCTATCGCCTGTTGAAGCGGGAAGAATACCTCGCTACCGCCACGCGTGCCAAGCGTTACCTCATCGACCGTTTCTACGACCACGAATTCGGTGGCATCTACTGGTCGCTCGACTGCAAAGGGCAGCCCCTCGATACGAAGAAGCAGATTTACGCCCTCGGCTTTGCCATCTACGGACTGAGCGAATACCACCGTGCCACCGGTGATGAAGAAGCCCTGACGTATGCGATTCGTCTCTTCGAGAGCATCGAGGCACATAGTTTCGATCCCCGGAAGAACGGTTATTGCGAAGCCCTCACCCGCCGGTGGGGAGAGATTGCCGACATGCGCCTCAGCGACAAGGACGAGAATGAGCGCAAGACCATGAACACCCATCTGCACATCCTGGAGCCTTATACCAACCTCTACCGTGTATGGAAGAACCCCCGCCTGGAGCAACAACTCCGCAACCTGATACAGCTCTTCATCGACCGTATTCTGAACATCAACACCGGTCACCTGGAACTATTCTTCAGCGATGACTGGGTAAGCAAATACCGCATCGTTTCCTACGGACACGATATCGAGGCTTCCTGGCTGATTCATGAAGCCGCGCTGGTACTGGGCGATCCTGCCCTTCTGGAAAAAGTAGAACCTCTGGTAGAATACATTGCAGCCGCTGCCGACGAAGGCCTGGTGCCTGCCGAAGGCAGCATGATTTACGAGACCTTCCTCGATAAAGACCGTACCGATACCGACCGTCATTGGTGGGTGCAAGCCGAGAACGTAGTCGGCCACGTCAATCTGTACCAGCACTTCGACGACGAAGTAGCTTTACAGAAGGCGTTCCACTGCTGGGAGTTTATCAAGCAACATCTGATAGACTGCCACTGCGGCGAGTGGCATTGGAGCGTCCGCGCTGACGGAACGGTGAATACTGCCGACGACAAAGCCGGCTTCTGGAAATGCCCGTATCATAACGGGCGCATGTGTATGGAGATTATAGAACGTTTTTCATAAGTGTTAGTCTGATGATTAGGTTAGGTAGTTTTTTATTTTTTATTTGGGTTGGGATTGCGCTGCAGGCGCAATCCCTTTATCCGGACTTCAGCAAGATGAATTTCGGATGTGATGGCAATAGCATTACGGCGGGTGAACAATGGTCGCGGACGGTGGTCGACGCGCTCGGTTTTGCCACGCACCACAATGTAGCGGTAGGCTCTGCCACCTGGGCGTGCTATGCCGATACGCAGGACTATGGCAGTCCCGGCTTCTCCGGTATCTCCGACGGCTGGCAATCTACGGATGACAAGATGGAGATACAGAAGCGCCACAACAACGTTTCGAAGGTGCACATCCAGCAGTTCATCTCCCAGGTAGAAAGCGGCGCCTATCCTGCGCCCGATGTCTTTGTGTTCTCCATGGGTACCAACGACCGCAACCTGGGCAGTGTCGAAGAAGCCTTGCGTGGAAAGACGCTGGACGAGGTCGACGTCACCACCATGGCAGGCGGTGCCCGCTGGGCCATCCAAACGATTATAGAACACTATCCCCACTGCCGTGTATTCGTCTGCACCCCCATTCAGACAGGCAGCCCGGAGCATAACGCCTTGAACCTGCAAAAGATTGCCATCTTGCGCCAACTCTGCCAAGCCCTCTCCGTGCAACTGATAGATTGCTACTCCAACAGCGGCATCACCGAAAAGTTTGAAGTTCCTTCCGGCCGCGGCCGCTACCTGCGCGATGGCCTGCATCCCGACAAAGAAGGCCAGGTGCTGATGGGGCGCTACATAGCCAAGGAGATACGGAACAACTTCTTTTAGTAAGATTCCGTATATTCCGGCTGGAATAACTTATCATTAAGGGCTTGCAAAGCCCTTTTTTTGTCGTCGGTCTTGATAACGAACGCCACGTCATGGTTGCTGCTCCCGTAAGAAATCATTCGCAGCGGAATATCTTTGAGCACTTCTATGATTTTCGCTTCGACTCCGGCGTATTCCCACTGCATGTTTCCCACTACCGAGACAATTGTCATGCGATCTTCTACCAGCACTTTGGCAAAGCGGTTCATTTCGGAAATGATGTTTGCCAGACGGCTGCTGTCGTCTATTGCCACCGATACGTCCAGGTTGGAAGAAACCAGCAGGCAGATGGGCGTGCGATATTTGGCCAGTGTGTCGAAAATCTTGCTGATAAACAGATAAGGACACAAACTGTGGTTCGACTCAAACCTGACATGGAAGATTTTGTCTTTGGCAGCTATGGCTTTGATGATGCCGTCGTCCTGTGAGTTGGATATCAGCGTGCCCTCTGCTGTCGGTTCCATGGAGTTGAGCAGGCGGACGGGGATGTTCATCAGCCGCGCCGGGGCGATGCAGAACGGATGCAGTATCTTGGCACCGTAGAAGGCCAGTTGCTCGGCTTCGTTGAAGCTGAGCCGTTTCACAGGTTTGGTGCCTGATACTTCACGCGGGTCGTTGTTGTGCATGCCGTCGATGTCTGTCCATATCTGTATCTCTTCGGCATGGATGGCGGTTCCGATGAGTGAGGCGCTGTAATCGCTGCCGCCCCGCTTCAGGTTGTCCGTCTCGTTGTAGGCGTTCTTGCAGATGAATCCCTGGGTGATGAAGAGGTGGTCGGCGGGGTGCAGGGCAAGCTGTTCCCGGAGTTTCTGTTCGATGTATTCCTGGTCGGGCTCGTTGTCCGGGCCGGTGCGCATGAAGTCGAAGGCGCAGAGCAGGACGTTGGGTACATGCTGCTCGCAGAGGTAGAAGTGCATCAGGGCGGTGCTGATAAGTTCGCCTTGTGCCAGCACCTCTTTTTCTTCGGCAGAGGTAAAGGAACCCTTGGTGAATTTCCAGAGTTGCTGGAAGCGTTCGAGGATGTAGTCGATGGCCTTTTGCTTGATGCCGTCGTCCGCCAGCAGTTCATTGGCGAAGTCGATGAACTGGAATTCCAGCCGGGTGATACGGTCGTGGGCTTGCTCTATATCGCGGCCAAACAGGCTGGCGGCAATCTCTTCCAGATGGTTTGTGGTGCCTGCTGTTGCCGATAGCACTACTATTTTGGGGGTATCGTTTGCGATGAGTGTTGCCACATGTTTCATTCTCTCTACAGTACCGACGGAAGTTCCGCCGAATTTACAAACTTTCATTTCTTGTTTCTTTTTAAGTTATTTCTTGTTCGGGGCTTATCGGGAATTCCCTTTAAGCCTTCCGTTTCAGGTTGTTCCTTTCCAAAATGGAAAGGGACTGTTCGGAGCATCCGCCTGCATCACCCCCTCTCAACCTTATTATACGGGGATTTCTTGCCTCGGATGGCTCTTGATGTTTACCTTCCTTGTTATAAAAGTTCAAAAGATGTGCCGTGCGTTTCGGGGAAAAGCTTTATATTTGCAGTCCCCTGTTTTGATGCTAAACTCTTTTTTAATATTCTACTTATGAGTAAGATTCTGATCGTTGATGACGAGGTGCAAATCCGTACCCTCTTGGCACGTATGATGGAGTTGGAAGGTTATGAAGTTTGTCAGGCAGGGGATTGCAAGGCTGCCTTGAAGCAGCTGGAACTCCAAACCCCCGATGTAGCTTTGTGTGATGTATTCCTTCCCGACGGGAACGGGGTAGACCTGGTGCTGTCCGTCAAGAAGGCGGCTCCCAATGTGGAAGTCATCCTGCTGACGGCGCACGGCAATATCCCCGACGGGGTGCAGGCCATCAAGAACGGTGCGTTCGACTACATCACCAAGGGCGATGACAACAATAAGATTATCCCTCTGATAAGCCGTGCCGTGGAGAAGGCGCGCATGAATGTCCGCCTGGAGAAGTTGGAGAAGAAGGTGGGGCAGGCTTTTTCGTTCGACTCCATCCTGGGCGAGTCCAAAGCCTTGAAGAATGCCGTGCAACTGGCTCGGAAAGTAGCTTCTACCGATGTCCCCGTGCTGTTGACCGGCGAGACGGGTACGGGCAAGGAAGTCTTTGCCCAAGCCATCCACTACGGCAGCAAGCGTGCCCGGCAGAGTTTCGTAGCCGTGAACTGCTCCTCTTTCAGCAAAGAATTGTTGGAGAGCGAGATGTTCGGCCATAAAGCCGGTTCCTTTACCGGTGCCTTGAAGGACAAGAAGGGCTTGTTCGAAGAAGCCAACAACGGCACCATCTTTCTCGACGAAATAGGCGAGATGGCTTTCGAACTGCAAGCCAAGCTGCTGCGTATCCTCGAAACCGGCGAGTACATCAAGATAGGCGACCCCAAGCCCACCCGCGTCCATGTGCGCATCGTCGCTGCTACCA
>OGZX01001792.1_pt1 | contig 19805 bp, 20 predicted proteins | sample 1576881 | NCBI WGS metagenome assembly OGZX01 (sample SAMEA3541542, study PRJEB24748) | human gut metagenome | biome: human gut; feature: human-associated habitat; material: faeces | place: China | collected 2012
ACAGAAAGATAACACACCCCTTATCCCCTCTCGAGAGGGGATACAGATACTCCCGGCGCTACAATCACAAACACGAAACACACCGACAAATCATCATTTGTTGTTCAAACCTATATAAACTAATCCATACATAACGACAAACTAATTCAAAACTAACGAGGAACTAATCCATAAGTCTTCAGGAAATAAGAATAGGGTGTACACCGTATCACTGATACCATGTACACCCTATTACCGATACCCTGTAGACCGTATTCCAGATACGGTCTACAGGGTATTATTACTTTCTCCTTTGATACGAATTAGTTTATAAGGAGATATGAATTAGTTTACAGGGAGATACGCATTAGTTCTTCCCCGCTTACTTTTTAAACACCAGGTAGACAGCCGCCACCAGGAACAGGAATGCCAACGCATGGTTCCACTTGAACGATTCGCCTTTGAAGGCAATCGTGCTGAATCCGACAAAGACAACCAGCGTAATCACCTCCTGGATCACTTTCAATTGGATCAGGTTAAACGGGCCACCGTTATCACGGAATCCCATCCGGTTTGCCGGAACCTGGAAACAATACTCGAAGAAAGCCAGAAACCAGCTAAACAATATAACGCCGATCAACGGCAGATGCTCGAACCAACTGAACTGCTGTTTCATCTTCAGATGCCCGTACCAGGCACACGTCATAAAGACATTGGACACGACCAATAACAGAATAGTATAAAATCCCTGCATAATTTATTTTAGTTTGTGAGGCAGATAATCCTCCTGAATATTCGACATACTGCTCCAAAGGCTGTAGCGCGCCTCCGGGTTAATCGCTTCCAGCCGCGACAAAACCTCCTTCATATCCGAACGGCTGGAACCGGATTCGTATGGGCAATTCTTGATCTGCTTCCTGTAACCACGCCACGCCGCAATGCGGATCAGCTCCTTCTCCTCCACCAGGCACATCGGGCGGATAATCTCCATCTCGAACTTATCCATCTTCAGACGCGGAGGCATCGTCCCGATCGCCCCCTGATGGATCATATTCATCAGAAGCGTTTCGAGAATATCGTCCTGGTGATGCCCTAATGCAATCTTGTTGCAGTCGTGCTGCCGGGCAATGTCGAACAAGGCTTTGCGCCGTGTCCAGGAACAAAGGAAACAGGGAGATTTGCGGGTGTCGGTCGAGGCGTCGAAACTCGTCTCGTGCACGAAAAAGGGAAGCCCGTGCTCCTCGGCGCATCCCTTCAGGTAGTCGAGATCCGAACGGTACGGGATGTTCGACATGACAATATGCGTCACGACCACTTCGAACCGGGGCCGGAAGATTTTGGAACGCCGTCCCAGCAGGTCTACCAGCGCCAACGAATCCTTGCCGCCCGACAATCCGATCAGGATACGGTCGCCATCCGCAATCAGGCCATATTCGAATATTGCCTTCTTAACCTTCTCTTCTACTTTTCGAAACAGGAGTTCTTCTTCCGTCAGCTTTGCCATACTCTTTTTTAATCGGGCACAAAAATACATATTTATCCCGCGAATTGCATCCTCTACTAAAAATATTATTATCTTTGAAACGGTATAATTATATCATACAATTAAGGTACTATGAATTGGTTATCACATAAACTGTTTTATACAATAGGAATTACGTTACTCTGCGGCGGGCTGCATGCGCAAAGTCTGGCCGAAGCAAAGAAATTATATAATGAAGGGAAATATGCAGAAGCCAAGCCGGCTTTTGAAAAGCTGGTCAAGCAGGCTCCCAGTAACTCATCTTATAATCATTGGTACGGTGTCTGCTGTTACGAGACCGGAGATTTAGCGGGTGCCGAAAAACACTTGCAAGTAGCTGTCAAGCGCAAAGTGCAGGAGGCCTATAACTATATGTCCAAGATTTATTACGAGACATACCGTTTCGACCAGGCAGCCGAAATGCTGGAGGACTACATCGACCTGCTGGCAAAAAAGAAACAGGACCCGCAAGCGTTCGAGGCAAGGCTCGACCTGGCAAACAATGCCCAGCGCATGATGGAGAAAGTGGAAGACGTGCAGATCATCGACAGCCTGGTTGTCGACAAAGATGATTTCCTCTCCGCCTATATACTGAGTGAAGAAAGCGGGACGCTCGAAACCTATAAAGATTTCTTCCAGACAAACGAGCCTGTGGGCTCGACGGTCTATAAGAACCAGAAAGGCGACAAGATATACTACGCCCATCCGACAGACGGCGACCGCTACTGCCTCTTCACCCAATCCATGCTGATGGATGAATGGGGAGACGAAAAACAGTTACCGATGAATATCAACAGTAACGATGACGACAACTATCCGTTTGTCCTTCCCGACGGCGCCACGATCTATTACGCCTCCAAAGGGAACGGCTCGATAGGCGGTTACGACCTGTTTGTCACCCGCTATAACATCAACTCCGATACGTATCTGGCCCCGGAGCAGTTGGGCATGCCGTTCAACTCGCCTTACAACGACTATATGATGGTGTTCGACGAGGTGAAGGGATTGGGCTGGTTCGTTTCCGACCGCTTCCAACCGGAAGGCAAGGCCTGCGTCTACCTCTTCATTCCGAACCCCGATCACAAACGGGTGGAAAGTGAAGACATCGATGTGAAACGGGCCCGTGCCGCGATCACCTCTATCCAGGATTCCTGGAAGGAAGGTTCCGACTATGCCGAGCTGATCCGCCTTTCCCATACGGAGATTCCTTACGGGGAAGAAAAGATAGAAAAGGATTTCGAGTTTATCATCGGCAATGACATTGTCTACTATAAGTTGGACGATATCAAAAGCCCGGAAGCAAAAGGATATTACGAAAAGGTGGTCGCCCTCAATAAGCAGATCAAAGAGCTGAACGGAAAGCTGGACGGCCTGCGCGCATCATACGCCCAAGGGAATAAGGCCCGCAAAGACCAGTTGAAGCCGACCATCCTCGAAGCGGAAGAGCAACTGAATTCGCTCATGGATCAACCCGGCGAACTGGAGAAGAAGGCTCGTAATGCAGAAATCAAATATTTGACAAACAAACGATAATACGACTCTTATGTTATTCGAAACGCTTATCATCGCTTTCCTTATGGTTGTGGCCATCGTGCTCGTCCTGCTGGAAATATTCATGTTGCCGGGAATCACGGTGGCAGGTGTAGGAGGCTTCCTCTTTGCAGCCGGAGGACTGATCTATGCCTACTCGGTAAGCGTATGGATGGGAAACATAACGTTAGGCGTTTCGCTTTTGGTGTTTATCGCTTCATTTGCGTGGCTGCTGCGCTCCAAATCGTTCAACCGGGTGGCTCTGAAAACGGATGTAGACTCGAAGTTAGTGTCCAGTCGGGATTTAGGAATCGTGCCGGGTGACGAAGGGATAACGCTTTCCCGCCTCGCTCCTATCGGCAAAGCCCGTATCAAAGGGATCACGGTGGAGGCCAAGTCGATGGACGAACTGATCGACGAAGGCACACCGGTCGAGGTGATGCGCGTAGACGGTTACAACGTTCTGGTAAAAAGGAAAAATAATTCATAATTCATAACTCATAATTCTATTCACATGGAAATGACCTTTGTTCCGATAGCCCTACTGGGCGCAGCGATACTGCTGTTGGTTATATTCTTTTATTATGTGCCGTTCCTGCTGTGGATCTCGGCAAAAGTTTCGGGTGTCAACATTTCGCTGATACAACTCTTCCTGATGCGTATCCGTAATGTACCGCCTTACATCATCACCCGTGCCATGATCGAAGCCCACAAAGCCGGTCTGAAAACATTGACCCGTGATGAGTTAGAAGCGCACTACCTGGCTGGCGGACACGTGGAAAAGGTTGTCCATGCCCTGGTTTCGGCCTCCAAAGCAAACATAGACCTGCCTTTCCAGATGGCTACCGCTATCGACCTGGCCGGACGTGACGTATTCGAAGCCGTGCAGATGTCTGTAAACCCGAAAGTGATCGACACGCCTCCTGTGACTGCCGTTGCCAAAGACGGTATCCAGTTGATCGCCAAAGCGCGTGTAACGGTTCGTGCCAATATCAAGCAGTTAGTCGGTGGTGCAGGCGAAGAGACAATCCTGGCCCGTGTAGGCGAAGGTATCGTTTCGTCCATCGGTTCGTCCGAAAGCCACAAGACGGTATTGGAGAATCCGGATTCCATCTCCAAGCTGGTACTCCGCAAAGGGTTGGATGCCGGGACTGCTTTCGAAATCCTCTCCATCGACATCGCCGATATAGATATAGGTAAGAACATCGGCGCCTTCCTTCAGATGGACCAGGCACAGGCCGACAAGAACATTGCCCAGGCAAAAGCCGAAGAACGTCGTGCGATGGCCGTTGCACTCGAACAGGAAATGAAAGCCAAAGCGCAGGAAGCCCGCGCCAAAGTGATCGAAGCCGAAGCACAGGTTCCGCAAGCTATGGCAGATGCATTCCGTTCCGGCAACTTAGGCGTCATGGACTACTATAAAATGAAGAATATCGAGGCTGACACCAGCATGCGCGAAGCAATCGCCAAGCCGGCAAGCACGCCTTCCAAACCGTTAAAGGACTAACAAAGTTATGATTGCACCTTCTGAACTCATCATCAATCCCGATGGCAGTTGCTTTCACCTGCATCTGAGACCGGAACAGTTGGCCGACAAGATTATTATGGTCGGCGATCTTGATCGTGTGAATACGGTTGCGGCTTACTTCGATACGAAAGAGTGCGAAGTGTCGAGCCGCGAGTTCCATACGATCACCGGAACATATAAAGGGAAGCGTATCACAACGCTTTCCCACGGCATCGGGACTGATAATATCGACATCGTCCTGAACGAATTGGACGCATTGGCAAACATCGACTTTGCCACGCGTACCATCAAACCGGACTTCAGGCAACTGACAATGGTACGTGTCGGTACTTCAGGAGGATTGCAACCATTCGTTCCCGTCGGCACATACGTGGCAGCCGAAAAATCGATCGGCTTCGACGGGGTGTTGTATTTCTATGCCGACTCTGCCAAAGTACGCGACAGAGCGTTCGAAGCGGAACTCCTTAAACAGTTAGAGTGGAAACTAAGCGGCATCCAGCCGTATGTCGTTTCGGCCGATCCTTCGCTGGTCGAACAGATCACGCAGGACGACATTATCCGGGGTGTAACGATTGCCGCCAACGGTTTCTACGGTCCGCAAGGCCGCCAACTTCGTCTGCCGCTTGCCGATCCTGAACTGAACCGGAAAATCGAAGCATTCAACTATAACGGCAGGCAGATCACGAACTTCGAAATGGAAAGTTCATCGCTTGCGGGACTGTCCGCCTTGATGGGACACCGGGCAATGACCGTCTGCTGCATCATTGCCGGACGGATTGCCAAAGATATGAACACCGAATACAAAGGTTCCATGACCGGCCTGATCGAAACAGTATTAGACCGGATCTGAGAACCGAATCTTCCCGCCGGTTGTTGACATTATATATAATGTATATGGATCATGGAATGGGGAAAGACTATATTATCATCTTTGGAGTGGGGTAAGTCCATTTCCAACAGAGAAGAGAAAGAGAGAGTGGCGAAGGTCATTTCCTCTATGGTGAATGACGGGGATATTATCGGTGCAGGCTCCGGCTCGACCGCTTACCTGGCATTAACAAAGATTGCTGAAAGAGTCAAAAACGAACAGCTGCGCATCCGAGCTATCCCGACCTCACAGGAGATCCGCATGACTTGCGCCCGCTTAGGGATTCCCGTCGCCAGCCTGTGGGAACATAAACCGGATTGGACATTCGACGGCGCTGACGAAATAGATACGGAGCACAACATGATAAAAGGGCGCGGCGGAGCGATGTTTAAAGAGAAGTTATTGATCAGTTCCAGCCCCCGGACCTATATTATCGCCGATCCTTCCAAGATGGTCACGAAGTTAGGCACCCGCTTTCCGGTTCCCATAGAGATATTTCCCGAAGCACTTACTTACGTGGAAGAAGTACTCCGGGCTTATAATCCAAAAGAGATCAAATTAAGAATGGCAGAGGGGAAAGATGGTCCCGTAATCACGGAGAACGGAAACCTGGTTCTCGATGCCTGGTTCGACAACATTCCCGATAATTTAGAGAGATCGATCAAATCGATTACCGGAGTTATCGAAAGCGGACTGTTCATGCACTACAACGTGCAGATCATCTCATAAAGCCCTGGTCTTTCAAGACCTTCAACAAGACATCCGAGAAATATTCATTGTTGGCCTTCGTATAGCGCACATCCGTAAATACCTGGGCCAATGTTTCTTTCTCATTCTCCCGTACGAATTGTTTGTTAACCTCCAGCTCTTCTTTGTCGTGGTACAACGCATCGATAGAGGCAGGCGTATAATCCGTATAAGTTTCCTGATGGATAACAGCTTCGAGCGGCAGGCGTTCTACCTGTTCAGGCATTCCATCCGGATAACCGACCGTCACTGTTACGATAGGCACAACCAGACGGGGAAGCGAGAGGGCTTCAATAATCTTATCCGCATTATAGGCAGTCGTTCCCAAGTAACAGATTCCCAACCCTTTTTCTTCCGCAGCCGTGCAGAAACACTGTGCAAACAGCATCGCATCGATTGTAGAAGCGATAAAAGTCTGAAAGTTGTCGAAACCGGCCACAGCCTTACGTTGCTCCGCCCACTTGACAAAGCGGTTGGCATCGGCACAGAAAGTCAGCACAACCGGAGCCGTCGTAATCATCGGCTGATTGAAATGGGCGGGAGACAGCTTTTCCTTATTCGCCTTATCGCGGGTAATGACGACGCTATATAACTGCATATTTCCCGTATTAGAGGCACGGGCCGCAATCTCTAACAATTCATTCAGCAATGTATCCGGGATGTCCTGAGTCGTATATTTACGGATCGTCCGTCTGTTTTTCATACTTTCCAGCATAACTTAGTTTATTTAGTTTATGACATAATCTATTAATAACATAGGCCGAACGCCCAGATAGGAATCTTGTTCCCTACGCTTTTCGGCTGTCCGTGAATAGCGGCAAAGGCATTCTCAACATCTTTGATCCGCTCATAATCCATCAACGGATCACCGATCATAAATGTATATTTGTCATTCACCCGGTAATCGCCATTCAGCAATAGCTCGACCGTTCCGCAGTTCGACATCTGATCGACAAAAAAGGTTTCACCGAGATAGACACGTTCCATTTCCCGGAAAAAGCTTGCCATCAGATTAGTATTCGCCGTAAACGACCGGTAGGAACGGGCCAAGCCCCCATCTTCTTTTGTCGCCTGCAAAAGCCGGAGGACACCAATCTCCTCTGTATAATCCAGCAATTTATGTATTTGTGCATTATCCGATTCATATTTAGACATCAGAGCTTGCACGCGGGGAACTTCGGGAGCGTCTGTACCAAGATGTACCAGCATTTGTTTCATCTTACGGAACATACCGGCATTCATAGGATGAACAGATGGCAGATCTACATCGATCGAATCACGGATCATATCTTGCAGGCGGAAGATAAAGGCATCCGGATCTTCCCAATAGAATGGATAGCAACCATGTTCCAGATAATTCCGGAAGATCGGAACGACATTGATCTCATCCATCACCTGCTGGGTAACTTCTGCATGATTGAGCAACAATTCATCCAGGGGCACCGGTTTGAGATCCAGCGCTCCTTCATAAGACAAATATTCACGGAACGACATCGTATGCAACGTATACCAATCGCCTTTTTCTCTAAAAGACGATTCCATCTTATCTCCCTCAACCAATAAAGGTGCGGCAAAAACGATCTGCATCTCCGGATAAGCTTCATATAAACGTTCTATCGCCTGTGTCCAATTCCCATAACGGTGAACACTGTCCAGAAAAAGATGCCGGCCGCCATCCTCATAAAAATTTTTAACTGTTTCGGGCAACATATTCCGCTCCTGAAACCAAATATTATCGAGCGACAAATACAATGCTTCATCCGAATCCCCATAAGTGGATTTGATATACTGAAGCAACAAGGTCGTTTTTCCTACACCTTTTGCGCCGAAAAAACCGATCAACCTCTTGTCCCACTTGACCTGCCGGGATAAATAACGTTGGAAACCCAAATTGACACCCTTGAGCAATTGCTCATGGTTTAGCCGAAACATGTCCATACTATAACTGATTTGAGACAAAAATACTATATTAAAGCCAATCTACAAAACCAACAACTCACAGGAAGAATAGTTTTTTTCGTACCTTTGCATTCCTAAACCAATAAACAAATGGAAGCATCTAAAGTTTATTTCACCAATCTCCGCACTACTCCGTCCAGTAATCTGCTGGACAAGATGGAGCGTCTTGTAAAACGTGCCGGGATAGCAAACATTGATTTCCAGAATCAATTCACAGCGATTAAGATCCATTTCGGCGAGCCGGGAAACCTGGCATACATCCGTCCGAACTATGCTGCCCGGATGGCAACGTTACTTCGTAGCCTCGGGGCAAAGCCTTTCCTTACTGATTGTAACACGTTATATTCCGGCCGTCGCGCCAATGCTGTAGATCATTTGGAGAGTGCCATGGAAAACGGTTTCAACCCCATCTCCGCCAAGTGCGATGTAATCATTGCTGACGGCCTGAAAGGGACGGAATACCGCGAAATTGAAATTAACGGCGAGTATTGCCAAGCGCCTAAAATCGGTTCTGCCATTGCTGATGCGGACATCGTCATCACGATGAACCACTTCAAAGGGCATGAACAAACCGGATTCGGCGGCGCTTTAAAGAACATCGGCATGGGATGCGCCAGCGTCGGCGGCAAGCTGGAACTTCATTCGGCTTCACAACCCAGAATCGACATCGAAAGTTGCAAAGGTTGCAATATCTGTGTCAAGCATTGCCGCCACGATGCCATTCATCTGAATGCGTCGCATAAAGCAGAGATCGACTACACGAAATGTGTCGGTTGCGGCCAGTGCGTTGCCCTCTGCCAATACGACGGCGCCGTCATGGGTGAAGGGGATACCTCCGAACGTTTGAATTACAAGATTGCCGAATATTCCAAAGCAGTATTGTTGGGCAAAGAGCATTTCCACGTCAGCTTCATCATGAACGTATCGCCGGAATGTGACTGTTGGAATCATAATGACGCGGCTATCATTCCGGATTTGGGTATCGCTGCCTCTTTTGATCCGGTTGCATTGGATAAGGCTTGTGCCGACATGGTGATCAAAGCTCCGATCCTGGAAACAGGGAACCGTCTTTCAGACGCTCCACACCACGACCATCTGGAAGATTGTGACAAGTTCCACATCATGCACCCGGAAACTAACTGGCAAGCCGGCCTGGAACATGCCGAAAAGATCGGCCTGGGAACACAACAGTATGAATTAATAACCGTATAAACCCGTAGGGGCGGTTCGCGAACCGCCCTCTATTATTTATTCACATGATCAATCAAGATACTATCTGCGCCGTGTCAACCGCCCCGGGAGCCGGGGGAATTGCCGTTATCCGTGTCTCCGGACCGGAGGCAATCGTTATCTGTAACACGATATTCGTACCGCGTACAGCAGGGAAAGACCTGCTGTCACAGAAAGCCTATACGTTGCGCTATGGTAGTATCCGGCGTGGAGAAGAACTGATTGACGATGTTCTGATCGCTCTCTTCCGCGCCCCCCACTCTTTTACAGGTGAAGATACGGTCGAGATCACATGCCACGGTTCTGTTTATATCCAGCAGCAGATCATGCAACTCCTGATCGAAAGCGGTTGCCGTTCCGCCCTGCCCGGTGAATATACACAACGTGCCTTCATGAACGGCAAGATGGACTTGAGCCAGGCGGAAGCTGTCGCCGACCTGATCGCGTCGACATCGGCAGGCCAACATCGACTGGCACTAAACCAGATGCGCGGAGGTTTCAGTAATGAATTAAGGAGTCTGCGTGAACAGCTTTTACATATTACTTCCCTGATGGAACTGGAACTGGATTTCAGCGACCACGAAGAGCTGGAGTTTGCCGACCGTAGTGAGCTGAGTGCTTTAGCAGCTCATATCGAAACGGTCATATCGCGTCTGGCTAATTCTTTCAGTGTCGGGAATGCAATCAAGAATGGTATTCCGGTTGCGATTATCGGTGAGACCAATGCCGGAAAATCCACTCTATTAAACGCTTTACTGAACGAAGAGAAAGCAATCGTAAGCGATATCCACGGTACGACGCGTGACGTAATCGAGGACACGATCAACATTCAAGGCATCACCTTCCGTTTCATCGATACTGCCGGTATCCGCGAAACGCGCGATGCCATTGAAAGTATCGGTATCGAACGTACGTTCCAGAAACTCGACCAGGCAAACATCGTCCTTTGGATGATAGATGCCACCGATGCTTCTACACAGGTCGCCCAATTATCCGCGAAGATCCTACCCCGTTGCGAAGGTAAACAGTTAATCCTCGTTTTCAACAAAGCCGACCTCGTTACCGATACATCCGGCATCATCCCCGCCGGCCTTCCCGAAAACGTTCAATCCATTTTTATCTCCGCCAAGCAAAAAGAGAATATCAACGAGTTGCAGGATCTATTAATCCAAGCTGCCCATATCCCTTCTTTGTCCCAAAACGACATCATCGTCACCAACATCCGCCACTACGAAGCCTTAACCCACGCCCTCACCTCCATCCACCGTGTCCAGGAGGGCTTATCCGCCAACCTCTCCGGCGATTTCATCTCCCAAGACCTCAGAGAATGCATTTTCCACCTTTCAGACATTGTAGGCGAGGTTACGACGGACCAGGTACTGGGGAATATATTTGAGAGGTTTTGCATCGGCAAATAAAAGAATACATCAAATCTTCTTATTTTTGTATATATTAGAGGGTTATGTTAAGGCAAATCGAGACATAGAATAAAAGAAAAGTAAAAAGATAACATAATATAAATCATGACAGACAAACTCGACCTATTATCAAAAGAAGAACTTAAAGACTTGATCAGAATATACGCGAAGAACATCTATGCCCTTGACGGAGTGTGGTTCCAATCTGTGGAAGAGAAGAGCGGTATGGAGGAGGCGATGTGGCATGACAAGAATGCATGGGTAAAATTCACCCGGACGGAAGCCAAAAGGATTAAGAACTTCCTGAATCTTCCGGACAAAGCTGGCCTTGAGGGATTGGAGAAGGCATTGGCAATAAGATTTTCTGCATTGTCGAATCCTTCTGTCAGTATCTTTAGGGAAGGAGATTCTCTTATATATCGCATAAATGAATGCAGAGTACAATCTGCCCGAAAGGCAAAAGGCATGCCGTTTCATCCTTGCGCACCGGTTGGTTTCATCGAACATGACGGGTTTGCACGCGTTATCGATGAAAGGATCGTTACCGAAATGATAAGTTGCTATCCGGAGGTTACCGATCAGGGATGTGCCTGCTGTTGGAAATTCACATTAAAACACTCAGCACCGGATTAGACCGGCATAGCATTTTTTTACGCATCATGGACATGCTACAAAAATCACAACTAAAGCCTTACTCCTCTTTCGAAAAACGAAATATCAAAAGACATATTTACGCCAATCCTTACTCAAAGTCACCACTCCTTTCTTTTTGCTTGTAATTAGACAAAGCGGTCACTTATTCCAACCTGCTTTTCGACACTAAGATATTGTTTTCTTACTTTAAATTTGCAAATGCTGTGTAAATGGCAGTAATTAATTAAAAAAGGAAAGGATCAATGATGAAAAATCACGTTTTAGACGAACTGACTACGATCATAAAAGAACGAATACCCAAAGGGCAGAATCTTGCCAACTACCTGACAGATGCTTTATGTCTGGGAAAGGAAGCTGTTTATCGCAGGCTGCGGGGAGAGGTTGCATTTACCATCAATGAGGTCGCACTTCTTTCCAACAAATTAGGGATCTCTATTGACCAGATTATCGGGAATCATTTCTCAAACAAAGTCACTTTCGACTTGAACCTGCACAGTTCAGCCAATGCATTGGAAAGTTATTACGACATTGTCAACCGCTATCTTCAAATATTCAACTATGTAAAAGCAGATGACAGTACTGAAGTGTATACAGTTTCCAATGTCCTTCCTTTCACTCTCTATTCTTCCTACAAATACCTGTCCAAATTCCACCTTTGTCGCTGGATGTATCAGAACGGACAATTAAAAATACCTAACTCTCTGTCGGAAACGAAAATCGATAATCGAATAATAGATATACACAGGCAGTTAGGCGATGCCACAAGACAATGCAGAAAGACTTACTTCATCTGGGATACCAATATTTTCCTGACATTCATCGAAGAAATTAAATACTTCGCCTGCCTCAGTCTCGTTTCACAAGATGATATCGTTCACTTAAAAGAAGAACTCCACCATTTGCTCGACTCCATGGAGGCATTATCGATCAAAGGAGAGTTTTCCGAGAACAAGGAAATCTATATTTACCTGTCCAATATCCATTTCGAAGCATCATACAGCTACATCGAAAAGCATGATTTCCAGATCAGCATGATACGTGTATACTCCATCAACTTAATGGACTCGCAAAGCCCGCATATCTGCCAGATGCAACGAAACTGGATTCAATCCATGAAACGCCATTCCGTCCTGATATCGGGAAGCGGAGAGGCGCAACGCATACCTTTCCTCAAAAAGCAGCACGCGATAGTGGACTCCTTATAAAATAGGCCGACTATTGCTTTTATTGAAATAACAATTACCCGACTTGAGTATAAATATGGAATTTATTTCTACATTTATGCCCCAAACAGGTGTAATATGGAATACAGAATATTAGATAAAAGAGAGTTCAAGCAGGCTGCGGATCTCTCTTTAGAGGTATTTACGCAATGCGGCACGCAAGATTTCAATGCCGATGGGCTGGAGACTTTCAAAAGTTTCATTTATAGCGATGAGCTAATGGACGAACTTACCATTTACGGAGCTTTTGAACAACAAACATTAATCGGCGTTTTAGGAACCAAGCGCGACGGAGTCCATATTTCATTATTTTTCATCCAACCGGCATATCACCGAAAGGGAATCGGACAAAAGTTATTCAATCTTGCAATCCAGGACAGGCCCGTTTCGGAAATGACCGTCAACTCTTCTTCGTATGCCATCGAGGTATACAAAAGGTTTGGCTTCAAACCAATAGCAGAAGAACAAGAGACAAACGGGTTAAGGTATACACCGATGAGACGAAATTCCATTTAAAAGCAACAGCATCATGGCAGACAACTATCTGGAGAAGAAATACGAAGAATTCCAATCCCGCAAATCCGCCGGGACACGTACAGGCAGCGGCAAGAAGACAGCGACTATCCATAAAACCAGAAGAGTATTCGTTACCGGGGGCGCCGAAGGAATCGGCAAAGCGATCGTGAAAGCGTTCCGTTCGGCCGGACACCGGGTAGCCTTCTGCGACCGGAACGAGACGGCAGGAAAAGAGACGGCGTTGAGGACAGGGACAACCTTCTTCCACGCAGACGTCAGCGATAAAGAAGCATTGGAAGATTGCATGCAGCAACTTTTCGACGAATGGGGAGACATCGACATCCTGATTAATAACGCAGGTATCAGCCAGTTCGCCCCTATTACGGAAACCAGCGTGGACGACTTCGACCATATCCTGTCCGTCAACCTTCGGCCGGTATTTATCACCTCCCGCCAGCTTGCCCTTCATCGCCAGTCGCAAACGCCGCCCAATCCGTTCGGCAGGATTGTCAACATCTGCTCTACACGCTACCTGATGAGCGAGCCCGGCAGTGAAGGATATGCGGCTTCCAAAGGCGGCATCTACTCGCTGACACACGCCCTGTCGCTCTCGCTTGCCCAATGGCACATCACTGTCAATTCAATCGCACCGGGTTGGATACAAACGCATGACTACGAACAGCTTCGGCCCGAAGACCACACCCAGCATCCTTCCGGACGGGTCGGGAAACCGGAAGATATCGCCCGTACATGCGTCTTCCTCTGCCAGGAAGAAAACGACTTCATCAACGGCGAGAACATCACGATCGACGGAGGGATGACAAAGAAAATGATTTATATAGAATAGTCCTTCCGGAAACTACGGCAGCTAATCTCCGCGCCATTATTTTGCCAAAGGTTTGCCACTGGCTTGGCAAAGTTTTGCCACCCTTATGGCAGAGCTTTGCCATCGGCATGGCAGAGTTGTGCCATAAGCATGGCAGAGTCTTGCCAATACGATGGCAAAAGCAATGGATAATTAGAACTCCGCGGGCTTCTCTACTTCAATCAGTTGACCGGACACCGGATGCAGGAATGCCAGATACTCGGCATGCAGGTAAAGCCTTTCAGACTTCTTTCCGTACAACTCGTCGCCAACGATCGGGGCATCCAACCCGAGGGGATGGGCGGCATGGACACGCAGTTGATGCGTGCGTCCGGTCTGTGGGAAGAACAAGACACGGGAGCGGTGCGCCTCACAGGCCAGCACTTCGAACAGGGTAACGGCCGGCTTCCCATTTACTTCGTCCACCACCTGGCGCGGGCGGTCTTCCGGATCAGGGCGAAGTGGTAGGGCGATCGTGCCTTTTGGCTGTTTGACGAGACCGTCGAGCAGGGCGACATAGCGCTTCCTGACCGTCCGGTTCTTGAATTGTGCCTGCAGGTTTTGATGCACCTCTTTTGTTTTAGCGATGAGCAAAAGGCCGGAGGTCGCCATATCCAGCCGGTGCACAATCATAGGGCCGGTCGCCGACGGATAGATTCTCCGGACCCGCTGGTAGACGGAATCGACGTCCAGTTTTCCCGGGACCGAGAGCATACCGGCGGGCTTGTTCACAACTAACAGCCATTCGTCTTCGTAAAGGATATCGAGCTGCGCGCCGCGGTGGGAGTCGTTTTGCAACGGATTATCCTCTACTTGCAATCCCTGCAACATGTGTTTCAGGATCGGTTCGCATTTCCCCTTGCAGGCAGGATAATAATAACCGTGCCGACGAATCTCGTTCTTAGGAGAATCTCCCCACCAGAACTCGGCCATTGCGACAGGCTGCAAGCCGTTCAGGTAGGCATATTGCAAAAGTTTAGGGGCCGCACATTCGCCTGCTCCGGCGGGTGGGACCTTTTGGGCTGTGTCTTTGAAGATGTCACACAGATCCCGTTTCCCGCCATGAGCATTCAGCATTTGAAACTGTTCGAACAAGCGCTGCTGGAGGGCGGCGGAGCGGGTCTTACGTTCTGTGCGCAACCGTTCTATCTCGTTTTCAAAGGTTTCCACCTCTACTTGCAGGGAGGCGAGGCGGGTGTTCCAGTGTTGCTTCAGCCGCTTCAGTTCGGCTTTCTGGAACTGGCTCTCGCGCGTCAGGGATTCAAGAGCGGCTGCGTCCGGATGATTCTGCCGCATCCGCTCCCGCTTCTCCTTTGCTTCCTTCATCTGCTTCTTCATCTCGTCCAGGGCTTGCCCGGCAAGAAGGGTTTCGGCGGATAGCTGTCGCTTGCGTTCCGCATACTGCGCATCTTCCTGCAATTGCCTGATCCGTGCGTTGATAGCCGATATATGTTCTTCCTCGATTCCGAAGAATCCGCCCGGTTCCTGCACATCGTAGACGGGAGGGACAAAGTAAGCATGCTGGTTGCTGCCCGCCAGAATGCCGGAAAAGGCGGCAAGGAAACCGATTTCTCCTCCTTCGGTCCGGACAACTAAGACGCCGAACATCTTTCCTTTCCTCAACTCCTCCTGCCAGGCGCCATTGGCGGCAAGGTAGCGCTGCACCTCTTCCGCCGCCTTTACACAAAGGGGATGAGGCGTATAATGAAACGGATAGGTGAACTTGTCCGGCAACGAAATCTGAGCGGTATCACCTGCAAAAGAGTGAAGTTTGTCCATGCTTTTCCTGTAATCAAAACGTTTTACGGGGCAAAAGTAAAGGAAATTTTTGGACAGGTCTGATTAATCCATTAGTTTTGTGACGAATCAATTTCAGACCAATTTAATAAAGTGTTTTAACAGACCATGAACAAACTTCTTATCGCCTTATTAGGCGCCACCCTTTTCACAGGGACAAGCGTTGCGCAGCAACAGACCTATTTCACCAATCCCGTCATTCACGGGGATGTTGCCGACCCGTCGATCATGCGGATCAACGACACTTATTATGCCACCGGTACATCTTCCGAATGGGCGCCCTATTATCCGGTCTTCTCCTCCACGGACCTGGTCAACTGGAAACAAACCGGACATATATTCACGGAACAGCCGGAATGGACCAAGTCGTCGTTCTGGGCTCCGGAATGGTTCTATTACAAAGGGAAGGTCTACGTCTATTACACGGCGCGGATGAAGTCGAACAACACCTCTTACATCGGTGTCGCCGTAGCCGACTCTCCTACCGGTAAATTCAAGGATCACGGGCCGCTCGTCCAGTTCGAGAAGGAGGCGATAGACGCTTTTGTCATGGAAGACAAGGGGGAACTCTACATCACCTGGAAAGCATACGGACTGGCCAACCGCCCGATCGAGCTGTTGGCCAGTAAGCTGACACCGGACGGGCTGAAACTGGCGGGCAAACCGTTCAGCCTGCTTCGTGACGACGAACGACGGGGTATGGAAGGACAACAATGGTTCAAGAAGGACGGCTATTATTATCTGCTTTATGCCATTAACGGCTGCTGCGGCCCAAACAGCGACTATGCCGTCGCAGTCGCCCGCTCCCGTAAACTTGAAGGGCCGTATGAGAAATACGAAGGAAACCCGATCCTGCACGGAAGCCAGGACATCCTTTCCATCGGCCACGGCACGATGACGACGACTCCCGACGGACGGATGTTTTACCTCTGTCATGCCTACTTGCCGGGCAGTGGCTTCTATCAGGGCCGCCAGCCTTACTTGCAGGAATTACGGTTCGGAGAGGACGGCTGGCCTCATTTTGTAACCGGGGAATATGCAAGCCTGGTACAGCCGATGCCTTTCACGGATTGTGTGCAGGAACCAGTCACCGACTTCTTCGACGATTTCAACGGTGCAAGCCTTCGTCCGGAATGGAGCTGGAATTATCCGTATGCCGACGTTAAGACCGAAATAAAGTCCGGCAGGTTGCTGTTGAGCGGTTCTCCGAAAGCGGAGTTCAAGAGCGGCGAGGCTCTCTGTCTCCGTCCGGCTGCATCCGACTATACGCTGGAAACGGGAGTCTCAAACCGGAATGACAGTTGGAAAGGAATCACCATGTATGGCGACAACAGTTGCTACCTGGCCTTCGGATGTGTCGGCGAACGCTTGCAACTGAAGACTGTCCGCGAGGGGAAAGAGCAACTATTAGCAGACCTGCCGCTTCCCTGCCCGGCCTTGCATCTGCGCATGGAGGTAAAAGACGGGCTTCCCTTCCTGTTCGCATGGAGCAAAGACGGCAAGAACTGGTCTGACCTCAGTCATGGCTTATCAGACGAAACGATACGTTCCCTTATTCGCTGGGACCGCGTAGCCCGTCCGGGCCTTTACCATGAAGGGGATGCAAAGGCTCCGGCCGTATTCGAATATTGCTCTTTATCCTATCGGTAAGAATCAGAAACCAGCGTTTGCCAGATTCCGCAGAATATTTTCATAGGGGACGATGGAGGACTTGCGCAAAAGAACTCCGTCCTCCCCATGCATATTTCCCTGGACAGGCAAGCACAGGCTCAGGCAAGGGATTCCCGGCCTGTCCGAACCGGCTCCTCTATTGTATTCCCAGGTCTCATCGGGTTCCGCTTCATGAACAAATACGCATGGAGTATTGCTTGCCTGAAGCAATCCGACAATATGATAACCGGTTAATATATCAAACCCGCGGTCATTCTCTATAGAGAAAGCGGCTTCATCCTCCCATCCCTCATTGGTGACATCGAGCACGATAGCCCTGTCTATCCCGCACTCCATCCGGCTCAAGGCCTGCATGATCTCGACGGCCCCTGCCGAATTTTTCTCTTCGTCGCCAGTGAAAGCGATGAGAACGGATGCATCCAGTTCTCCCCGCAGCATCAGGTCAATTACGGCGGCATTAGTCGCACTATTGTCGAATGTGCCTTTCCAACACATATCGGATTCATCTTTGGCAAAACAGTTTATATAAACGCAATCTACATGGGATGAAATAAGAGTCTGGTAAGCATTGGCCTCCCCTGCGGGCTTTCCATACAGCAGGGACAAATTTCCTTCCTCCAGCAATTCATAACCGGAATTATTCAACAATGACTTTATTTCCTGTATCCTGTCTTTCCTTAGAAACCGCATTCCGTCATCCTTACAATCCACCGTCAACCGGTTCAACAATTCTGCATATTCCATGTGTTCCTCCTTATTATAAACCTCTGCATTCATCCTTAGACACGACAAAGATATGACACAAAAGCGAATTAAACTTGGAAGGGAAAGCTGATTTTGTTTAGATTTGCAGAAAAGAACAGACTGAATATGCCATCGACCCGCATCCGACAAGAACAAGAGATTGTCGAGCAAATGATTCGTCTCTATTGCCGTCAGAAAGAGGGGCACAAAGTATTATGTCCGGACTGCATAGAACTCATACAATATGCTCATGCCCGGCTCGCACGTTGCCCTTTCGAGGACAAGAAAACGACCTGCCGGATATGTCCCGTCCATTGCTACAAACCGGATATGCGGAAAAAGATGCAGGAAGTGATGCGTTTTGCTGGTCCCAGGATGATTTTGTATCATCCTATAGCCGCTATCCGGCATTTAATCCAAGAGTTCTTCCATCAATAGAAACCCTTTATTATTCAAAATCCATGCAAGTAAAAATAGACTGGTCAACAATTAGTCCTGAAGAATCGGAAAAGTTAAAAGACGAACTGGCTGAAGTGTGGGAAGCCTCTGTGCGCAGCACGCATCATTTCCTGACGGAGAAGGACATTCTTTTCTATAAGCCACTGGTGCGGAACGAGTATATTCCGGCAGTAGAGTTATACGTCATCCTAAACGGACAAAACCGGATAGCGGCTTTTATGGGATTAAGTGAAGAGCTGATCGAAATGCTTTTTGTACACCCCGAAGAACAGGGGAAAGGATATGGAAAACAGCTAATCGAATTTGCCGTTTACGACAAACATATCTTCAAAGTAGACGTCAACGAGCAAAACGAGAAGGCTACATCTTTCTATTTGAACAGAGGATTTGAAATTGTCGGCAGAGATGAAACCGATCCAAGCGGTAATCCCTTTCCAATCCTGCATCTTGCGTTAAAAGAGATAGAATTGCAAACCACAAATGAAGGTATAAGTATCCGGCAAATCATTTCCGACAAAAAGAAATTCCTGGATCTTTTGCTATTGGCTGACGAACAAGAGTCAATGATAGACCGCTACCTGGAACGGGGAGAGATGTTTGCCCTCTACGACAAGAATATCCTCCGAACAACTTGTGTCGTCACAGATGAAGGTGATGGAACCGCTGAACTAAAAAGCCTTGCGACTTACCCGCAATATCAAAGACAGGGATACGGGAAAAGGTTGGTCCTGTTCCTGTTCGAACACTACCGGGGCAGGCAACATACAATGTTTGTCGGCACAGGCGACAGCCCGCAGACTGTCCCTTTCTATGAAGATTGTGGTTTCACCTACTCCCACCGTGTCAAAAACTTTTTTACAGACAACTACGACCATCCGATCTTCGATGAAGGCCGGCTGTTGGTGGATATGGTTTATCTCCGGAAAGAACTTACCGGTAACAAACTGGTAACAAAACCGGATACAAAATAGGGAATATATAGTTGAATATGATCAAACAAAAAAGGCCGATAGTCGAACTATCAGCCTTTTTTGTGGAGATGGAGAGATTCGAACTCTCGTCCAAACGAGGAACTAATCTGCTTTCTACATGTTT
>OGZX01001801.1_pt1 | contig 19728 bp, 9 predicted proteins | sample 1576881 | NCBI WGS metagenome assembly OGZX01 (sample SAMEA3541542, study PRJEB24748) | human gut metagenome | biome: human gut; feature: human-associated habitat; material: faeces | place: China | collected 2012
AGAAGCTCCCCCTTTAAAGATGCTGAACCGGTAGATGAAGTGAACCATGAAATAACTGCTCAACGTATTATACTCGGAATATTGCGTATATTCGGTATTTATAGTCTGGGAGATGTTACTGCGTTGTTGCAGGATATCATAGATCTTGAAACGTAATGTAGCCTGATTGCCTTTCAGGAACGATTTGGAAGCGGAGGCATTCCATAAAACTTCTTTTTGTTTATATCCTGTTGCATAGCCGGAGTTGGCCGACCAGGTGATATCGCTTTCGATCTTGAAATCGAGTGGAAGATAAATCGCCGTTGTCCCTCCAACACCGTAGTTGAACGTATTCTGATCGTTTTGTCCCTGCAATGAGTTTTGAGCACCGGTGTAACGGATATTCCCGTTTATTCCCAAGTCTAAATAATCCGACCGGAAATCGAAGCCGGCACGTTCCATTGCCGTGAAATTCTTATTCGTGTTTTTTTCTTCATTGATGAAACCATTGGTGTTGGCATACGAGGCCATAGTCATGGAGTTGACAGAGAACTTCTTGTTCTTCAGCGGCGTGTTGAACAGAACGCGAACGTTTCCGTTGTAGTTGCCGTTTATATTTTCATAAGTAGTCATCTTTTTCCCGGATTCTCCCAGGTAAATAGATTTGGTAACGATGTCATTTACTATGTAATTGGCATTCAACATAACCATGAAAGCGGTCTGTTTCTCAGGAACGAATTTCTGAAAACGTGCGAACAGGTTATTCGAATAGGTCGGTTTCAGGTCCGGATTACCGGTGATAGTGTTCAACGGGTCGGAAATATCGTCTACCGGTTGCAACTGTGTCATGCTCGGCTGGCTGGTGCGTCCCCGATAGTTGATCCTTAAATTTGTACGTTTGTCAAACCGGTAATTGAAACGGATCATTGGTGATACGTTGAACACATTACGTGTCAGCTTGGAGAGAACCGAGTCGCCGACAAAGTTTTCACTTACGCTGTGGGAAGGAGCAAAGTTCATACCGACAGTATAATCGTATTTTTCGCGTATTGCCTTGAAAGCCAGACTGGCTTCCTGGTTGATGAAGTTGTTGCGGTAACTTTTACTGTATGCCGTGTCCAGTACATTATAATCTTCACTATCTTCTCCTTTTACATACGAATTTTTTAGTGACTCCTGTTTGTTCTGGCTGATGCTGTAAGTCGCTTGGATGAAATTATTATGTCCGATCGGTTCAACCCACGACAAATAAGCCCGGTAATTGAAGCCTTTGTTATCGTATCTGAACTGTTGGTCGATCAATTCGTCCGGAGTATCTCCCAGAAAATATTCCGTATTCGAGAAAGTCAATCCTTTATTATATGAATCGCTTACTCCTCCGGATAAAGATCCGCTAAGTACACGACCTTCGTTATTTAGCTTCCGGCTGAATTCCAAACGGGCATTCACATTGTAACCTTCTCCGTCGGAAAGGTAATCGGATTTTCCCAGGTTGACCGAATCTCCCCGATTGGTCAATGTGTTGAATGAACCAAACTCGCTGTTCTGGCTGTTGCTGTAAGTAAAACTAGGTTGGAAAATGATTTGGGTAGCCGTATCCGGTTTCCATTCCATACGGAAATCAGCGCCGATGTTATCGCTTTTTGTATTGTTGTAGTTTTGTTCATTTTTGATTGTAGTACTGTCGTTGGGTAAAAAGTTTGTCCGGTTGATTCTGCTTTCAGCTTCATTATCCGAATGGGAGAAACGTACGTTACCCCCTAGCGTCATTTTTTTGTTGAACTCTTTACTGAAGTTCAGCCCTGCATTACCGGAAGAGGTGATACCGTTCCCGGCTCCACCGCCTCCCCGTCCTCCGCGTCGTCCACCCATTCCGGAGAACATTGTAGAAGCGATGTCCGAAAATCCCATGTTGTTCGTATTATTCAAACCTCCCATGAAGGTGACCTGGTCGTTGTTGATAAACCGGTTGATCATTGCGTTTCCTTCATACCTGTCTTTGCTGCCATAGCCGGCAAAAGCATTTCCGAACCAGCCTTGTTTCATTCCTGGCTTGACGGTCAGGTTGATAACAGTCTCTTCGTCTCCGTCATCAAATCCGGTCATCCGTGCCATATCGCTCAAACGGTCGAGCACCTGTACCTTTTCGATCATCTTGGTCGGCAGATTCTTGGAAGCAACCTTCGGATCGTCGGAGAAGAATTCTTTTCCGTCGATCAAAACCTTTTTGATCTCTTTTCCATTAACTGTGATTTTACCTTCGCTGTCGACTTCCACACCAGGCATCTTTTTCAACAGGTCTTCCAGAACGGAGCCTTCTGTCGTCTTATAAGAGTCGGCATTATATTCGACGGTGTCGTTGCGGACAACCACTTCCGGTGCCTTACCTATAACAATGGCTTCCCCCAGCATGATGGAACCGTCGCTGAGTGCCAGTTTACCGACATTGACAGGGTTGTTTTTTCCTGTAATCCGTAAAGGTTGGTATAAAGGATCGAAACCAACAAAAGAAACGTGCAACAGATAACTACCGGCCTTAATCCCCTTCAGCGTGAAATTCCCGTTACGCGAACTGGCCACGCCTCCGACCATTGTACTGTCTTTTACATTTAATAAGCGGACCGTAGCCTGTTCGATAGGCTCGTTGTTCCCTTCTTCCACCACTGTTCCAGTGACATCAACTCCACCCCGCTGTGCAAATGCCGGCAAAGAAAAGAGAATAAGAAATAACCATAAAAAGTATCTTCCCGATTTCATAACTAATGTATTATCTGTATCTAACAAATGTATTCCCAGACTGGTTTCCGGGTACGAGAAGATAGACAAAAGGAATTGGATTAAGTTTAAAAATATATGTGACGATTTCGATTTATTAACGAAAAAAGGAGACGATCAATACAGTGGATTTATAAAAAAGATCCTCCCTTCAATTGATTTTGTTACCGGGGAAATCAATTAAAGGATTTCACAGGGATAAGAATGACAAAAGGGGGAGATAGTCCTTCAGTTTGACCCGTAGTATTTTTAGGGCCTGGCTTATTCTGTATTCGACGGTTTTGACGGAAACGTTGAGTTTTTCGGCTATCTGGACATTGGTTTGTTCTCCGAAGCGGCTTAAGGTAAAGGTCTCACGATAGGTGTCGGGAAGTTCGCTAATGGCCTTGTTTATATTTTCAGTCAGTTCGTTTACAAAATAGTAATCAGGATCTTCAAACTGATCCTTGAGCTTATCATAAATTACGTTATGTACCCGCTCATGGTATAAGTTCTTTTTGATGGCATTCAGGCAGCGATGTTTGGTTGATATGAAAAGATAAGACTTCAGCGATGTCTCAATGACGAGATTTTCCTTTGTTTCCCAGATGAATAACATCAAATCTTGCACAAGTTCCTCTGAATCTTCGTCAGATATATATTGGGATGCATATTCGCATAAAGGCGAGTAATACTTAATAAACAGTTGTTTATAAGCGAGTTTATCTCCTTTTTGTAATTGGTTGATTATGGATACATCATTTGTCATTGCTTGTAAATCTTGATATGCAGTTCACAAAGGTAGATTTTTTATTTTAAATAATTCGTCAGTTAGGATTGCAATTGTATAGTACAGAAAAATTTGAAAAAAGATTGAATTCCTTTTAGGGTATTGCTTATCCAGTTTTGTCGTATATATAGAATGGAAGAAAAAAATGTACATATTGAAGGATTTGAACCTGACGAGTCGCTCCTATTAAGATATATCTGGGAGAAAGTTTCGGCCGAGGAAAGAGTGTGGGTGGATAACTGGCTACAAGATGATGAAGGACACGAAAAGGTGTTGTTGCAATTAGCCAATATATATTATGCGATTCATACACAGCGACGTATAGAAGCACGTGATCCTTTGGATGCTTATGTTAAAGTCCAAAAGCGTATATCACTTCCACGACGAAAAGTTTGGTTATATCCTGTTTACCAGGCAGTAGCTTGTTTTTTGGGTATATTGATACTGTCTACAGCTATTGTTTTTTGGAGAGAGAAGGATGTAAATATAAATACACAAATGGTAACGGTGCAAGCAAATGCAGGAATGCGTACGTCTTTTAATCTTCCTGACGGAACTATTGCCTATTTGAATTCAGGAAGTGTCCTCTCATATCCCTTATCTTATAATAAAAAAGAAAGAAGAGTAGAACTCACAGGGGAGGCTTATTTTAAGGTAGTGCATAATTCGGAACAACCATTTGTCGTAAGTGTTGCTAATGACAAGATGAGAGTGAAAGTTCTAGGAACGGAGTTTAATTTACAATCATATAAAGAAGAAACTGTTGTACGGACAACATTGGTCTCTGGTTCTGTAAATATAGAAATGGTAAAAAAAGGGAATATTGTTTCTAGGACGAAACTTAAGCCTTCTGAAAAAGCTGTTTATGATATAACTTCAGGTATTATGTCTGTATCTACGGTAAATACAGAGTTTGACACTGCGTGGAAAGATGGACGTTTGATATTTAAGGATATGCCGTTACCTGAAGTTTTAAATAAACTGGCTTATTTTTATAATGTTAAGTTTGAAGTGAAAGATGCAGCTATAAATAGTTATAGCTTTACTGGTACATTTGATAACAAGCAGTTATCGCAGGTTCTGGACTATTTGAAAATATCATCACGAATAAAATACACGATTAATCATATAAAATCAGATGATAGTTTAAGAGTTCAATATTCTACTGTCGTGTTACAGATGGAATAGTATTATTACACTAGTATAAATGTTAAACTTTAAATGTGCATGCCTATGAATAGATGAAAAAAACAATAGACTCTATTGAAAAACATACGGAAATATGTTATCAGCATATCCCCGTATGAAATAATCGATAGTTAGTCTTAAAACGGGACTAAACGAAATTATTTTTTAATCTTAAATCAATTACAAAAATATGGTAAAGAATTATTATATCCAACGGGATAGTAATATTTGTGTCTTTAGAATCATTCCTAAAATAAGAAGAATTACGAAGTTAACTTGTTTATTGTTCTTGTTGTCTGCAAATTTAGTTTTAGCTTCTCATGTGTATGCACAATCTGCCCTTCTCTCTGTTAAAGCAACTGAGAAGACAGTAATGGAAGTGTTGGATGAAATAGAAAAACAATCAGAATTCAAGTTTTTCTACAATAGTAAATTGGTGAATGTTCATCGTAAAGTATCTTTAGAAGCGAACGGAGAGGATGTTTTTGTTATTTTGGACCGTTTGTTCAAAAGTTCGGATGTCCGTTATAAAGTTATTGATAAAGATGTTATATTAACGGCGGTTACATCCGGAGAACTTTCTCAGGATTTAAAAAGGATAACAGGTAGGGTTGTAGATCACTTAGGCGAACCGGTTATCGGGGCTAATGTTGTAGAGAAAGGAACAACGAATGGGACAATTACTGATATTGATGGAAACTTTTCTTTGGATGTAAATTCTAATGCGACTTTGATATTTTCTTATATCGGATATGAAAGAAAAGAAGTTTTGGCTGATGGCAAGCATAATCTGTCGGTACAACTAGAAGAAGATTCCGAATCTCTGGATGAAGTGATTGTCATTGGTTATGGCACTACTAAAAGACAGGATTTCACAGGATCTGTATCTTCCGTTAGATTGGAAGACTCTCCAGTTGCTTTAGCCAGTAATCTGAATGCACTTGAATCTCTTAAAGGAAATGTGGCTGGACTTGATATTGGTGCAACTAACTCTGCTGGTGGGGAACCTTCTATGGAAATGCGTGGTCAGAAATCTATCTCAGGATCCAATGATCCGTTGATCGTTGTGGATGGTGTAATCTTTATGGGAAGTATCAATGATATCAATCCGAATGATATTGCTTCTTATGATATTCTGAAAGATGCGACTTCGGCTGCAGCTTACGGTTCTCGTTCTGCGAATGGTGTAATTATTATTACGACAAAAAAAGGGCGTACCGGGAAACCGGTCATTACACTTAATGCTACCGGTAGTATGCAGACTTGGCAGAATCGTCCAGAATTGATGAAAGGTGAACAATGGCTGGAATCGGTTATGGCTAGAAATAATAGTTCTGACTTGAGTTGGCTTACTCCGCAGGAAGCATTGAATAGAGATGCTGGAAGAGAAATTAACTGGCTTGATGAATCAACCCGTACAGGATGGGTACAGGATTATCAATTGGCTGTCTCTGGAGCTGGTGAAAAACTGAATTATTATTTGTCTACATCTTATGCCGATAATAAAGGTGTAATCATTGGGGATAATTATAAACGTATATCAGTACTTGGAAAGATTAATGCTGATATAACCAGCTGGTTTCAGATAGGAGTGGATGCTGCTTATACTTTTTCGGACTATTCAGGTGTGGGAGCCAATTTGAATATGGCAACTATGGTAACTCCTTACGGAATGATGTATCATGACGAAGAAAATGGGTTATTGGAAAAATATCCGCAAACACAGTCTATAGTTAATCCGTTATGGGGAGTAACTGATGGTTCACGTGATAACATAGACAAACGCAATAATTATCGTATTAATGCTTATGCTGTAGTTAAATTACCTTGGGTAGAGGGACTTAGTTATCGTATAAATTATGCAGGTAATATGAGTAAGAATAAGGAGGGAGATTTCTATTATGAATCCAATTATGTGAGAGAAGGGGCGTATGATGATGAAAGCAGGTATACTCCGGCTGCCTATCAGAATTTACTGGCAAAAGCCAATGGTACGATCAAGCATAAAATGACGGATAGTTGGGTGATTGATAATATCTTGAATTATAAAAATACTTTTGGTAAGCATACGATTGATTTAACAGCTGTAGCTACACGCGACCGTAAAGATTATGAAGAGAATACCCTAAAAGGAAGTGATTTTGCAGCGAATGGAAATACTACTTTAGGTATCAACGGATTGCACAAAGCAACAACGCAGAAAGTAGAACTCGATAAGAATAGACGTTCTAATATAGGTTATCTTGGACGTGCTTCTTATTCGTTTAATGATCGTTATTTTTTAACAGCTTCTTTCCGTCGTGATGGTGCTTCTGTTTTCGGGGCAAATCAAAAATGGGGAAACTTTGCAGCTGCAGGTGTTGCATGGAATATCACCCGCGAAAGCTTTATGGAAAATATTCATTTTTTAGATAATCTGAAAGTTAAATTGTCTTGGGGTAAAAACGGTAACCAAGGACTTGATCCTTATGGAACACTTTCCACTGTTAAAAATGGGTCATCGGGAGGAATCCGCTACGAGTTTGCAAATAGTAGTAATATTATCTACGGTTTACAGGCCGATGCTTTAGGTAATGCAAATCTGGGATGGGAATCTACTGAATCATGGAATACAGGTTTAGAATCTGCTTGGCTGGGTAATCGTTTGTTTTTTGATCTGGATCTTTATTTTTCTAAAACAACCGACCAGATATTCACTCGTGATATCCCGGTTATGACAGGGTTCAAGAATATAAAATCTTCTATGGGGCAAGTGAATAATAGAGGTGTTGAGATGACTGTTCGCTCTGTTAATATAGACAATAGGGATTGGAGATGGACAACTGGTATAACTTTCTGGCTAAATCGTAATAAACTTGTACATCTTTATGGCGAAGACCTTGATGGCGATGGCAAAGAAGATGACGATATTTCCAACAGCCGGTTTATCGGTAAACCACTAGGGGCTATTTATGGTTATGTGCAGAATGGTATTGTGCAAGAAGATAATTTGGAATATATCAAAGCAAATGGTGTTACGGCCGGGATTCCAATGTATAAAGATTTAGATAACGATGGGGTTATCACATCTATGGATCGCGATATTTTGGGATATACTACTCCGAATTTTAAATTGAATATGAGTAATACTGTTACTTATAAAAATTGGGATCTTTATATTATGCTTACTGGCACATTCGGTGGCGGAGGTTATTATTTGAAATCAAATACTGCTGCTTATATGACAAATGGTTCTGGTCTGTTTAATTCCAATAGTATTTATATTCCCTGGTGGACACCGGAAAATAGAAGTAATGTATATCCTTCTGCTACATTTTCTGGGGATGGTGGTCGTTTTCAGGGTTTACAGAATCGCGGGTTTGTACGTATACAAGATGTTACATTATCTTATACATTCCGTGAAGCATGGGTGAAAAGGTTGAATATTCAGAATTTTAAGTTATTCTTAACAGCAAAAAATCTTGCTACTTTTACTAATTGGGAAGGTGGGGATCCAGAAGTAGGTACTGTTGTTCGGGATGATAAATACCCTGTCCTTACTTCTTACAGCCTCGGTGTAAATCTAAGTTTCTAACCTCTATATCAATATAAATTATGAAGAAGAAAACAATTAAATATTATGTTTGCATTCTATCTTTTTTGATGACAATGATGAGTTGTAATGATGCTGATTTTTTAGCGGAAAAACCAGATACGTTTTACACTATCGAGAATGCATTTACGACATCCGAACAGGTTGACCAGGTTCTAGTAGCCTGTTATTCGCATATCCGTGTTATGTATTGTATGTTGGAAGAAGGAAAAACTGCATTTGCCTTCAGGGGAGGAAATGGTACTGACATGTTTGATGTGGCAACTATTCGTCGTAGTAATCGTTTTAATGATTATAGTATATTGAATGCTACTGACGAGGTTTTTTATACTAATTATTCACATTGGTATCAATTGATCTCTAAAGCAAATTTGGCTTTATATGCGGCTGAATTACCACAAATCGTATGGGGATCGGAAGCTGATAAAGCATACGCTATCGCTCAAGCTCGTTTTTTTCGGGCTTTTTGTTATCGAAATTTGGGAGAGTTATTTGGAGGTGTCCCTATTGTTACTGAAATAACTACTACACCTCGTTATGATTTTGCTCGTTCGAGCCGTATGGAAACCTATCAGTTTGCTATAGATGAAATGGAAGCTATCCTGAATGATTTGCCTGAAACACAAGCAATCGGTGGACGTTTGGTAAGAGGAGCTGCTTTGCATAATCTCTGTCAACTTTATATTGACAAAGGTGTGACTTTGGAAGAAGAAGGAAACTTGGCGGATGCAAAAAACGCTTATGGAAGAGCTATTACATATGGAAACGATGTGATCGACGGTTCAATATACAATTTGATGACAGAACGTTTTGGTAGTAGAATGAATGAAAATCCAGAATTCTATTATACATCAGATGCAACAGAACAAGATCCGGCACATTCTTATTCTTCGGCAGGAGTAAATATAGAGGGAAATGTTTACTGGGATCTTTTTCAGGAGGGAAATCAGAATTATCAAGATGGAAATAAGGAAGCAATTTGGGTTGCTCAGATTGATTATACTGCATATAAAACAGAGGACGGTAATTCAAAACTTCAGTATTCCCGTGTTTTTGGACCAGTTTATCGTGATCCTATGTCTGCTCATCTAGGAGGAATGTTGGAGGATGTTGGTGGACGTGGTATCGTACAAGTTACACCTACGATGTATACCCGTGATATTATTTATCAGGGTAAATGGGGGGATGATATGAGAAATTCGGATGCTGTTTTCAGAAGAACTCTTGTTGGTAATACTCCTTCATCTCCCTATTATGGAAAACCGGTGCCTTGGAGTGTTATTTATCGCGACGGAGAAAGTTCTGATGCAATAGATGCTGCAAAAACACAATGTTTTCCTATTTCCTGTAAAATAGCAACAGATAAGTATACTGGTTTGAATGATGGAGAAAATCGTAGTAATTTATTTCGTGATGAATATTTGATTCGTTTACCGGAAACGATCCTTCTTCGTGCGGAAGCGAAAATGCGTGCAGGTGACAATGCTGGGGCTGCTAATGATCTCAATCTTTTGCGCAAGCGTGCAAAATGTGCTTATTTGGTACAGGCTTCAGACGTCAATGTCGATTTGATTTTGGATGAACGTGCCCGTGAACTGGTATATGAGGAGTGTCGTTGGAATACATTACTTCGTATGGGAGGTACAGTAGCTACGGATCGGATCAAAAAATATGCATATTGGGACGATCCACGTACGACATTGACAAAACAATTTAATCTTTGGCCTATTCCTCAGGTTGTAATAGATACAAATAAGGATATTGTTATGGAGCAAAATCCAGGCTGGAATTGATGAGATAAAGGTTGTGTCTCATGCTGGTTTCTTCACGAGAAAGGCAAGGCACAACCTTTGGTTTTACTAATACCATGATAATAATGAGAAAGAAAATAACCGGACTGCTCTTTATTGTACTAACTTTATGCTGTAGTTGCCAAAATACAAAACAAGGAGAGGTCCAGACAGGTAAAGACATTGACTATAATTATTTGAAATCCCATTTTCAAAAACCGGAAAGAATTTATGGGGTAAATTGCTGGTGGTGGTGGCTTAATGGAAATGTGACAAAGGAGGCTATCACCAAAGATCTGGAAGCCATGAAATCGAAAAATTTTCAAGGAGCTATGATTTTTGATGCAGGAGGCCATAATCAACGTGGAAATAAAGATATCCCGGAAGGGCCTGAATTTGGAAGTAAAGAATGGAATGAGTTGTTTGTATATGCTTTGGACGAAGCTAAAAGAGTTGGATTGGAAGTTGGATTTAATATACAAAGTGGTTGGAATTTGGGTGGTCCGTGTGTCACCCCTCAGTATGCTGCTAAACAACTGACATATACGGAGTTTAAAGTATCCGGAGGAAAAGTAATCACGCAACAAATGCCTGATCCTCTTATTCGTAAAGGTTTTTATAAAGATATCGTAGTGTTGGCTTTCCCAATAGATGAAACATTACAAACTGATGAAGGTATAGAGTCACTTGATTTGAAGTTAGGTTTTCACGAATTAGGAGGCTCTGCTCCGGACTGTCGTTTCTTATTAACGAATACTCCTTATCAGACTACACAGGAAACAGGTCGAAAATTTTATCGAATAGATCGGAGTAATATTATTGATTTGACGGCACAAATGGATAAAAAAGGTTTACTTACATGTGATATACCGCCAGGAGAATGGTGTATTATGCGTATTGGTTATACATGCACAAATTCAGAGGTTTCTACATCAAGCAATAGTTGGCAGGGGAATGTACTAGACTATATGAGTAAAGAGGCTTTTGATTTTTATTGGAACAATGTTGTAGAACCGATATTTAATGCAGCAGGTGATCATGTTGGCACCACTTTGAAATTTATGGAAACCGATAGTTGGGAATGTGGGGGAATGAATTGGACTGACAATTTTGTGGATGAATTTCGTTCTTATCGGGGATATGATTTGTTAACCTATTTACCTGTTATAGCTGGGTATGTTGTTGATGATATTGATACTTCAAATGCGTTTCTGGCTGATTTCAGGAAAACATTAGGTGAATTAGTCGCTCATAATCATTATGCGCAGTTTGCTGAACATGCTCATCATTACAATATGGGAATACAGCCGGAATCGGCCGGTCCGCATGCCGGTCCTATGGATGGAATAAAAAATTATGGTTTCAGCGATATTGTCATGAGTGAATTTTGGTCACCATCACCTCACCGCCCCAGAGCTAGAGACCGTTTCTTTTTGAAACAGGCCTCTTCCGCAGCACATATTTACGGGAAGAAAATTGTGGGTGCTGAATCGTTTACAACGATCGGCCCGCAGTGGAATGATGAATTGTGGAGTGAACAAAAGCCATCGTTTGATCATGAAATTTGTTCAGGACTTAATCGTCTGTATTTTCATACTTTTACATGTTCTCCTGCGGAAATGGGATTGCCTGGACAAGAGTATTTTGCAGGTACGCATATTAATCCACAAGTTACCTGGTGGGAAAAATCTGATGCACTGATCAATTATATACAACGCATACAAATGTTGGTTCAAAATGGTAGATTTGTAGCAGATGTATTGTATTATTATGGAGATCATGTGCCTAATGTTTTCCCTTTCAAAGATTGGGATCCTGCAGGAGTTATGCCTGGCTTTGACTATGATGTAACAGATGAAACTATCTTTACACAGCTTAAAGTTGTAAATGGGGAAATAGTTGTACCCGGAGGAATCTCTTATCGAGTGTTGGTTCTTCCAAATCATCGGGTGTTATCTTTAACTGTCTTGGAAAAAGTAAAAGATTTATTAGAGCAGGGTGCTCACATTATAGGTTATAAACCGGATAAAATGATTTCATTGACAGGAGGAAATTCTGCTCAAGAGCATTTTAAAGAATTAAGTGATGATATTTGGGGAACAAATGAAGAAGGGAGTGGTGAGAGAAAATATGGAAAAGGTAAAATAATATGGGGAGTGAGTGCAAAAAACTATCTGTTTTCTCTGAATATTCCTGCTGATTTCTCTATATGGGAAAATAAAAATGAAACAGATTATGATTATATCCATTATACAATTGGAACTACTCATATTTACTTCATAAGCAATCAAACAGGGGAATGTAGAAATATTATGGCCCAATTTCGTCTTTCCGGATTTCAACCTGAACTATGGGATGCCTTGACTGGAGAGATACGTGAAGCTAAAGCTTTCAACCAGAAGGAAGGAAGTACAACTGTGCCTCTTTCTCTTGAACCTTATGGTTCAATATTCGTCATTTTTAACAGAGAGATTGACAAGAGTACACAGGGAAAGGGTATATCTAATTATCCGAAATATGAGACTCTGCAAGAAATTTCAGGCCCTTGGATAGTGAATTTTAATTCGCAAAGAGGAGCTCCAGCTTCTATTTCTTTCCCAGAATTAGCGGATTGGACAACGAATACAAATGAAAATATTAAATATTATTCAGGTTCAGCTGTTTATAATAAAACATTTAACGTATCTTTCTCGAAAGAAAAGGATATTTCTTATTTCCTTCAATTGGAAAATGTGAAAGATGTAGGGATTGCATCCGTCCGATTAAATGGTAAAGATAAAGGTATTCTTTGGACGAAGCCTTTTCGGGTAAATATTACAAACGAATTGCGGGAAGGTGAAAACTCTCTAGAGATAGAAGTCATAAACTCTTGGTATAACCGTGTTGCTGGAGATGAAATGGGACAGGATAGAAAGAAATATACAAATACAAACATTGTTTTGGGGCATGATTTTGCAGGTAGGACTATTCAGCAAATACCGTTAGAGCCTTCCGGATTATTAGGTCCTGTAACAATAAGAAAAGGAATTTTAGAATAAATATATAAAAGTATGATACATAAAATATTAAACAGAACTCTTCTCTTGTTTTTGGCTGTTTGCCTAAATGTGTTATCCCAGGCGGAAGAACTTAAACCGTCAGGACTTTTAACCGATTTGATAGAACATACCGATCGGACCTGGATAAATGGTATCTTGTCTAATATTCCTGTCTGGCAAAAGGAGGAAGTGATTGAGCCTATTGAATCTGTGAAGATATGTTCAACACATCCGACATTTAGTTGGATTGTTCCGGGAGAAAAACAAAATACCAGGCAGATAGCTTATCGTATTATCGTATCTGATAATTATGCAGAAGCTGTTTCAGGTAATGGAACGATTTGGGATAGCGGACAGATTAGAGATGGACGATCGACAGCTATTTTGTATAAGGGAACTGCTTTACGGGAAGATAAGGTTTATTTTTGGCGGGTAAAAACCGTTACAAATACGGATGGTGAGAGTGAATGGTCTGATGTGAAGGCATTCCTTACAGCTGACTCTTTGTCTGAATATGCAGCCAGTCATTATCCACAGGTGAAAACAGCAGATCATCCTGTTAATATTCATTTGGTGGAAAAGAAGGTATGGCTAGCCGATTTTGGTAAAGATGCTTTTGGGCAATTATTGATAACTTTAACGGCCAACTCCGATAAGGATAAAGTGATTGTGCATTTGGGAGAATGTATCACTAACGGGCGCGTGGATCGTAATCCTGGAGGAACTATTCGTTATCATAGTTATTCGTTGTCTTTATTGAAAGGTACACATACCTATCGGATTAAAATCGCAAAAGACAAACGGAATACAAGTCAGGCTGCCGTGTTGATGCCTACTTATGTTGGAGAGGTTGTTCCTTTTCGTTTTTGTGAAATTGAGGGATATGAACCTGTTCTGAAACAGGAAAATATAACCCGTGAATATATTCATTATCCTTTTGACGAGACAGCATCTTCTTTTTATTGTAGCAATGATACGTTGAATCAGATATGGGATTTATGTAAGTATTCCATAAAAGCGACATCTTTTGCGGGTATATATGTCGATGGAGATCGGGAACGTATTCCTTATGAAGCGGATGCTCTGATCAACCAATTAAGTCATTATAGTGTAGATAGGGAATATTCTTTGGCTCGACGGTCTTATGAGTATTTGTTAAAATCACCAACTTGGCCTACAGAATGGATTTTGCAGGCTATTATGATAGCCTGGTATGATTATTTATATACTGGCGATAATCGCTCTTTGAAAGCGACTTATCAACAGTTGAAACCTCGGACATTGATGCAATTGAGAGAAAAAAATGGTTTGATTAGTACGACTACAGGATTACAAACCCCTGAATTTCGGAAGTCCATTCACTTCAATGGAGAGATCCGGGATATTGTGGATTGGCCTCATACAGGGATATTAGGATTAAATAATGAAGAAGGTGGTGAAACAGATGGTTTTGTTTTCACAGATTATAATGTTGTAACGAATGCTTTTCATTATGAGGTTCTGATGCAAATGGCAGACATCGGTAGAGTAATCGGAGAGATAGAAGAGGCTGATTTTTATAAACGACAAGCAGAAATGTTTAAGAAACGATATAATCAACTTTTCTTTGATAAAAGAAGAGGTGTTTATCGGGATGGTATTTCAACAGAGCATGCTTCTTTACATGGGAATATGTTTCCCCTGACTTTTAATATGGTACCAGAGGGAAATAAGAAAGGGGTATTGGACTTTTTGAAAACTCGTGATATGGCTTGCAGCGTATATGGTTCTCAGTTTCTAATGGATGCCCTTTATAATGCTGGAGGGGCAGACTATGCTTTACAGATGTTGACAAAGACTGATGACCGAAGTTGGTATAATATGATTCGCGTTGGCTCTACGATTTCTTTGGAGGCTTGGGATAATAAATATAAACCGAATCAAGACTGGAACCATGCATGGGGAAGTGCTCCAGCTAATATTATTCCCCGTAAACTGATGGGAATTGAGCCTCTTAGTCCGGCATTTGAAACCTTTAGGGTCAAGCCTCAGCCTTCAACCTTGGAAAGCGCCTCAATAAAAATGCCAACTATTCGTGGAGAGATTGAAGTTTCATTTATAAATAAACCAGCTAGTTTTGAGTTGCTGGCTCGTATCCCCTCTAATACTTTGGCTGATATCTACTTACCGGTGAGGAAGAAAGTCAAAAGTGTGGCGATGAATGGAGAAAGAATTCAAAAGCTAAAACAGGTAGATGGATATATTCTCCTTGAAGATGTTGGATCTGGTGTATATCAGTTTGAAATAGAATTTGGAGGAAATTGAAGATAAAGTTTCATTTGTTGATTAGATATTATTTTTATGTTTTAAATTTGTGAAGATATTGTTCCTTTTTTGAAATAGTGTATAACATTTAAATCTATCATGTATGAAATCTAGTTTTCTTGTAACCTTGTATTTTCTTTTCCTTTGTGCCTGTCAGGCTCCTCCCGTTGAAGAATATTCGGTCATTCCGCAACCTCAGGAGATCAGTTATACTCCGGGGTTTTTTAAAATGGGTAATCATCCGGCTATTTCTTATTCCGGTGATCTGGCTAATGAGGCTCAGTATCTGCAGAGTGCACTTACAGCCGATTTTTCAATTAAGCCGACCATAGAGGAAGGGAAAGGTTCTATTAATCTGATTCTCGATCCTGCTGTTTTGCAGGATAAACCGGAAGGTTATCAGATGGAAGTGGCTTCCGGTAAGATTACAATAAAGTCAAGTACTTCTGCCGGTGTCTTAAACGGAATACAAACTTTACGTCAGATCATAAAGGAAAAAGACGGGAAATATTTGGTGCAAAGAGCTACTATTTCTGATTATCCGGCTTTTTCCTGGCGTGCTTTTATGTTGGATGAAGGACGTTATTTTAAAGGTAAAGATGTTGTACTGAAATTGCTGGATGAAATGGCCGGGTTGAAAATGAATGTTTTTCATTGGCATCTTACAAATGATCAAGGTTGGAGAATAGAGATAAAGAAGTATCCAAAACTAACAGAGGTTGGTGCTTTTCGTGATTCTTCTGAAATTAACCATTTTAATAGTAATGTGTATGATGGAAAACCGCATGGAGGGTTTTATACACAAGAAGATATAAAGGAAATTGTCGACTATGCTTCAAAACGACACATAACGGTTGTTCCAGAGGTCAGCATGCCTGGACATGCTAGTGCAGCTATTGCTTCATATCCTTGGTTGGGTACGAGTGGTAAACAGATCAGGGTGCCGGGTAAATTTGGTGTTCATTATGAGGTTTTTAATGTTTCCGATCCTAGGGTAATGGAATTTTTTGATGATGTAACAAATGAAGTAATTGCTTTATTCCCCAGTCCAGTATTTCATATCGGAGGTGATGAAGTGAAATATGACCAATGGAAGGCCTCTCCGGCTATACGTAGCTATATGGCTAAGAATGGTTTGAAAACACCTGCCGAACTTCAGGTCTATTTTACCAATGAGATTTCCAATATGTTGGCTTCAAAAGGAAAACGTATGATGGGATGGAATGAGATCACTGGAGATAAACTACATGAATATCAGTCTGCTGAAGATACAAAAGAAGTTGATCAGCAACTGGCTAAAGGGACGATCGTTCATTTCTGGAAAGGTGATCCGGCTCTTATCAAGAAAACGATTGATAAAGGATACGATGTGGTAAACTCTTATCATGAATACACTTATGTGGATTATAGCTATGAGTCTATTCCGCTATCTAAGGCTTATGCGTTTAATCCGGTGCCGGAAGGGTTATCTCCTGAAGAACAAAGTCGTGTTCTGGGACTCGGTTGCCAGATGTGGGGAGAATTTATTCCTACGGTTGAAAGCATGAATCAGAAAACCTATCCACGTATTGCTGCCTACGCAGAGACGGGATGGACTGGTATGGATAAAAAAGATTATAACCGTTTCCTGAATTCGCTTAACTACTTTAAAAATAAGTGGTCATCGGAAGGTATTGTGACAGGTCCGACTGAATAAAGATATTTTTTTACGAGGTTGATTAAACTATTTTCGGATAGCCGAGTCTATTATATCGAAGCGCTTCACAAACAAAGATATATTAATTTAGTAATAAGTAATAGTTTATGAAGAAGGTAATAGGATTGTTTTTGGTTATCCTGATTAGTTCAACAACCGTTTTTGCTCAGAGTGGCAATCGACAGGGAAGGAAAGGAGATCCTTCAAAACGTAGTGAGAAAATGATCGAAGAATTGAAACTCGATGATAAGCAAGCTGCAGATTTTCGTAAGGTGGAAGCTGATTTTAGAGAGCAGATGAAAAAGGAACGTGAAGCAGTAAAGGAAGATCGTGAAAAGATGCGTGAAAAAATGACAGCTATGCGTACTGAAAAAGATGCTCAGATAAAGAAGATTCTAACTGATGAACAGTACAATCAATATCTGGAAAGGCAGAAAAAAGCGGATAGTCCTCGTAAAAAAGGACATGGACGTAAGTGATAAAAATAAAAAATCCCCGGCGGAATATTCTGCCAGGGATTTTTGTGTGTTATAACGTTTTCAGTTTCAGATTACGCCATAGAACTTTAATTCCGCCGCCATCATGAATTTGCAAAGCGATGCGACCTTGTCCGGCTCCAATCTTTTCATCGTTAATGTTAACCATTTCTTCTCCGTTCAGCCAGGTTTGTACGTTATCTCCCTGAACTTTGATACGCATGGTATTCCAGTCACCTTCTTTTAGGATTGTTTCTTTTTCATCCGGAATCTGCACCAACCATCCGCGTCCGTATGATTCGTAAATTCCTCCGGTGTCGTGTCCTTTAGGAGCAACTTCAACCTGCCATCCGTTTACTTTTACATCTTCTTCAATAAAAGAACGGATGAATACGCCTGAATTACCGTCTGCTTCTTGTTTGAACTCAACAGTTAAATCAAAATCATCGTAGTAATCACGAGTTGCCAGATAGCCATATTTCTTGTCAGGACCGCTTTCACAAATCAGTAAGCCGTCTTTCACATACCATAATTCAGTTCCGTATGCTTCCCAGCCTTTCAGGTCGACACCGTTGAATAAGTTCACTTCCTGGCTTTTGCGGGGGAGTTCTTTGATCTTTAAATTACGGAAAGAGGCAGGATAACCATGATCCTGTAAACAAAGGACACCCTTCTTTGCCAAACCATATTCGGGGGCATTGGACCATTTTCCACTATTTTTCTTTTCATACCAATCGTCTGTCCAAGCTTCAAATTCTAAAATCTTTTGTCCGTTCAACCAATGTTCTACATGGCCATTGTCGAATACAATTTTTGAGTTGTTCCATTCGCCTTGCGGATTGACTTTCATTTTAGACTTGTCTGGCAAATGCATAGCGTAATCAACACCCAGCTTTTGCCATTCTTCCAATGGTTCCGGGAAGTTCGGTTCGTCGATTAATTGATATTCCGGTCCTGTTACATAAGGAACGGCAAACTGAGGACGTTCTACTACATGGTAAAGCATACCACTGTTGCCACCTTTAGAAAGTTTCCAATCCCATGACAATTCGAAGTTTTCATACTGTTTGTCGGTTACGATATAACCACTAGCATCACTGCCATCGCCTTTGGCCTGGATACATCCGTCTACTACATGCCACGGCTGGGTGAGAGTAGTTCCATTGTAATCTTTCCAACCGTTGAGTGTTTTTCCGTCGAAAAGGAGCTGCCAACCGTCGGCGACCTCTTCGGGAGTAAGAGTGTTTTGTTCTGTACTTGTACATGAAGTAAACAGAGCTAATGATACTGCACAAGAGGCTAGCAGGCTAGTGGCCGTTACTCTTTTCATTACTGATTCCATTTTAGATTAAGTTTAAATTGATAATGATATTGTGACAAAGATAGAAAAAGATCTTTAGCTAAATTCTTAAAAAACGTATTGAAGTTAGATTCTCTTCCTATCAAAAGATGCGTTCGATATATATCAAACGCAAAGATCACATATATGCTTTATTCGTTTGATAATTATATTCCATTCGTTTGATATATGTGAAACGGATCTAAGTACGAATTGTCCTGTCCTGTCCTGAAATAAGTTGACAAAACACCAGGGTAAACTTATGTCATAATCGAAACATGTAGACTGTATCCGTCGTTTTTCCTTTTTGGCAGTATTTTCTATTGCGCCCGTACATTATATAACAATGTCTATGATGAAAAAATAATTGAAAAATAATGGATAAAAGATTTGGAGTGTATGTTGTAAAGCACTACTTTTGCATCCGCATTCGAGAGAGAACGGCGCATGACAAATGATGAAAGAGGTAACCTGTAGAGAGGGGATGAGGTTAGCGATGCTAAGCAAGACTCCAACCGCCACAGCGACTCGAAAAAAAATTTTTAAATTTTTCTTCCGAAAAATTTGGTAGTTAAAAAAAAGTCCTTACCTTTGCAGCCGCAATCGCAAGATGAGCGAAAGTTCTTTGAAAGATTTACATATCAACAAGTAGTACAAGTATTAAAAATTAATACCGTCAAAACTTGAAAATAAAATAACGGATTCTGAGCAAGACAAAACAATTTATACAACGAAGAGTTTGATCCTGGCTCAGGATGAACGCTAGCGACAGGCTTAACACA
>OGZX01001812.1_pt1 | contig 19627 bp, 17 predicted proteins | sample 1576881 | NCBI WGS metagenome assembly OGZX01 (sample SAMEA3541542, study PRJEB24748) | human gut metagenome | biome: human gut; feature: human-associated habitat; material: faeces | place: China | collected 2012
AAGGTGGCTACACCCCCTTGCGCCGCTAAAGCGACTATCCCCTGTGTACTTGCCGTCCGCAAACGGTTTTGACAAACCGTCCGCCGCCAGCAAGTTTGAAAGCGACTAAAATGAATTTTATGGAACAAACAAATCGGTAGTTGACAAAGGAGTTGAGCTGATATGAAAAAGAAAATCATCATATTGCTGTCTGTTGTGATAATTCTTTTGATTGGCATTGTTGTATGGTTTAATATTCCACTCGACTTGATGGACTTAGACCCTAATGAGGTCATGGAAATAGTTGTTTTCAATGGCAATAGCGGAAACGCAACACATATTACCGACAAAGAGCAGATTCAGCATATTGTCGAAAATTTGAATGGCGTCGAAGTAAAGCGGTCAAAGCCATCTTTGGAATATACGGGATATAGTTTCAAAGTTACTATTTATTTGTCTGATGGCAACGAGGCAGGCGATTGGAATAATTTTATTATCAACTCAGATGATACAATTAGAAAAGATCCGTTTTTCTATTCTGTTACAAAGGGAAATATTGATTACAGCTATATTGAAGGTATCGTAGAATAACAAAAATTCAAGTTTGTTGAACTGAATCAATTTTACATAGCAGTCATGCACTACGGTGTGTGGCTGCTTATTTTTTTGCGAAAGGAGCAGATGCAAATGAAATTAGTTTTGGCTGAAAAGCCCTCGGTTGCACAGAGCATTGCCAAAGTGTTAGGTGCTGCCAAGCGTGAGGATGGCTACTTAGAGGGAAACGGATATGTGGTCAGCTGGTGTGTAGGGCATTTGGTGGAGCTGGCACAGCCGGAAGTCTATGATGCGAAGTACAGCAAATGGGCTTATGCAGACCTTCCTATCTTCCCGATGGACTGGCAGTATGAGGTTTCTGCCGGTACGAAAAAACAGTTTGGGATTCTGAAAAAGCTCATGGCCAGAGAAGATGTTGCGAGTCTTGTGTGTGCAACAGATGCCGGTCGTGAGGGCGAGCTGATCTTTCGATTGGTGTATCATAAAGCCGGGTGCAGAAAGTCGTTTGAGCGGCTTTGGATTTCCTCGATGGAAGATGTAGAAATCAAGGAGGGCTTTGAAAATCTCAGGTGATCGCCTATCAGATCCGCCAATCCTTCAAACCGGGAGAGATCACGCCGGAGGAAGCAAACCGATTGGGGCATGAGCTGGCCCTTCGGTTTACCAAAGGAAAGTATGCTTTTATCGTGGCTACGCACACGGATCGAGCCCAGGTGCATAATCATATCGTTTTCAATTCCACATCCATTGATGCCACCAGGAAGTTCAAAAACTTCTGGCTGTCCAGCTTTGCCCTGCAGAGTGTCAGTGATCTGATCTGTCTGGAAAACGGGCTTTCCGTAATTGCCCCGAAGCCTTACAAAGAGCGCACAAAGCGAACCGAGTACCCTCGCAGAGTGAAAAATAGGGATGTTCTGTGCGAAGATATCGATCTGATCTTGCAGAAAAAGCCGGAGTCCTTCGACGCATTTCTACAAGAGCTGCAGCAGCTGGATTATGAGATCAAATACGGAAAACACATTTCAGTCAGAGGAAAGAATCAAACGCGATTCATTCGCCTGTCCTCTTTGGAGGATGGATATACCGAAGAAGATCTCCGGGTCCATTTCCTTGGGCAACGGGAACACAAGCCTGCGGCAAAACAGCGCTCTCGCCCGCCCGCCCCTTCAATTTTGTCATCGATATCCAGAGCAAGCTACAGTCGAAAGGTGTCGGATATCAGCGCTGGGCTTCTGTCTACAATCTGAAGCAGATGTCAAAGACCCTGCTGTTTCTCCGTGATCACAAGATCGAAAGCATGGAGCAGTTGGATCAGATGGTAATGCAGCAGGTTGCCAAAAGAGATGCGCTTCTCACCTCCATCCAGCAATCTGAAAAGTGCCTGGCGGAGATTGGAACGCTGAAAAAGCACATCATCAACTATTCCAAGACCCGGTCAACGTATGAGGAGTACCGCAAAGCCGGTTACAGCAAAAAGTTTCTGGAGGCTCATTGGGATGAAATCACTCTTCACAAAGCAGCCAAAGCGCTCTTTGACGAATTGGGCGTAAAGAAGCTTCCGAAGATGAAGGAATTAAGCATAGAATATGCAGAGGTCCTGACTGCCAAAAAGCAGACTTACGCAGAGTACCGTCAGGAAAAAAATGAGGCTCAGGAGCTTCTGATCGCACAGAGAAATATCGCTTCCCTCTACGATGCGGAGCGCAAAGAGGAAGAACAGAAGCGTCAGAAGGAAGATCAAATTCATTAAGGCATGGCACACGGAAGGGCTCGGGTAACAGGAAAGATGCTGTTACTCGGGTCCTGCTTTTCAGCGTTCCGTAGGAATGCGCAGCCATCACGAAGTGATGATCGATAAGGGTTTGGGATTATCCCAACAAGCAAGTTGTCCCGAAAAGGGATAACGCAGTTTTCGCAGGACTTGGCCAAGGAAACATTGCTTGCGAATTAGCGAGGTGCACAAAATTTTGAGCATAAGATGATGCAAGATAGATTGATTTTATTCGTTTAACGGATTATAATAAACAATGGATTGATGTGATTTTTTGTTTGATGGATGAGGAGCAAATATGGGGTTTTTATCCACAACACAAGCATCTAAAAATGGGGAATATCTCCAAGAAGAATTCAGGTATTATGTGCGGAAGGACGTATTCCGGGTGTGTTTAGAGTCGGAAACACATGGGCTATTCCAGAGGAAGCCCAAAAGCCAAAAGATGCACGTATTCGCAGCGGATGATATATTAAGGGCGCTTCCATTAGTTAAATGTGCGTAGACTGGGGGGAAGATAATGAATAGTAATAGAGTAGAGTTAGCACCAGACGCTCATCTGTTAATGGCATCACTGCGCTCAGTTGGATATAAAACTGAGACGGCTATTTCTGATATCTTAGATAATTGTATAGCTGCTCACGCTACAGAGGTTCATGTTGACTTTTCTTGGAATAAAGAAGACTCAACCATTGCCATATATGATAATGGCGATGGCATGGAGAAGAGTTCATTAATTGCTTCTATGAAAATTGGATCTGCAGACCCATCAGAAAAAAGAATGTCTGACGATTTGGGTCGTTTTGGGATGGGGATGAAAACGGCAGCTTTTTCAATGGGCAAACGTTTAAGAGTTATAACAAAAAAAGAAAACAAGATTTCAACAGCTTGTTGGGATTTGGATTATATTGAAAATCAGCAGGATGGAAAATGGAGCTTGTTAGTTGATGACATCTCCATCGAAACAGTGCTCGAAGAATACCCCGTATTTCAGCATTTTGATAACGGAACGTTAATAGTCATAGACTTGTTGGATCGATTTGTTGATAGCGCATCACTAAAGAAATCAAAGATGAATTTCTATAAAACAGTTGAACGTGTTAAGGCTCATGTAGGGATGATATTCCATCGCTTTATAGAAGAAGATGATTTAAAAATTTTCTTTAAAGATGATTTGGTACCAGCATGGAATCCCTTCATTCTTTCAAATAATGCAACTCAAGAACTGAGTGAAGAAGAATATTTTGATGGAGAAAAATACGTTTTGGTTCAACCATATGTGCTTCCGCATAAAACGAAATTTGCAACTTCAGAAGATTTTGAAGCTGCAGCTGGACCCAAAGGTTGGACTGCCCAGCAAGGGATATATGTATATCGCAATAGACGATTATTGGTATTTGGTACGTGGTTTGATTTTATTAAGAAAGAACCCGCTTTTAATCTAGCACGTATCCGCTTAGATATGAATGCTGATCAGGACTATGATTGGAAAATTGATATCAAGAAGTCTGTAGCTACGCCCCCATTATATATGAGGGATATCATTGATCGAGCAATTACTGTTTGTACGGCGCAATCTGCAAAGGTTTATAACTCAAGAGGTGCTTATTCAAAAAAACCAGGATCTCAACAGTTGAGTTACGTATGGGAACAAAGAAAGAATAGACTTGGTTCATATATGTTCTACCTTAACAAAAAGCATCCGATGCTAAATAAGATTCTTCAACAGCTAGATGAAGATGGCAGAGCTGATTTGAAAGCATATCTAGCGCTAATTGAGGGGTATGCTCCTTCTGCGCAATCGGGCCTGACATCGTATATATCGGAACAGGTGAAAGAGGCTGTGTCAAATGATGACCCGGGCAAAATGGCAGATATTGCTGAAGCCAAGGGCTATATAAAAAAATTTATACAGAATGGTTTTGCTAAGGAAGAAGTTGAAGGTATCATTTTAGGAATGCCAAATTACAAGTACATAGAAGAAGAAATTAAAAAAATATTTAAGGACGAGAATTATGATTAATTATCCGGAAGGTTTGAAGGAAAGTGAACTTCAGCTATATATTGCAGCGTTCAAAAGATGTCGTGAGCTGATAGAAGAAAAGGAGAATCATACCACTGTAGCTGAAACGGTTGATGCTATTGTTGCTCAGTGGGGACCTGTTGTGAATGATGCAGAACAATTACGGGCTTTTTTACTTGCTGAGGTTAAGGTTCCTATTGATCCAGTAACAGTTATTGCTGATGTAACTGTTAAGGACAAGAAATGGTTTTCAAAAATAAAAAAAGAAAAAGGTTACTTATTAGAGTATTGGAGACGATATACTGATTATTTGAACCACAAGCCTTCATGGTCACTCGATGCGGTTGCAGATATTGACGAGTCAACAGATGCTGTACTTAATTTCATGGCAGACCCTTCACTCGGCATAAAGCAAAATGTCTACGGCTTAGCTTTTGGTTATGTACAGTCGGGAAAAACAGCGCACTATTTAGGTGTTCTCAACAAAGCTGCAGATGCTGGCTATAAAATCATTATCGTTCTAGCGGGTATTCATAACAATTTGCGCAGCCAGACTCAAATCCGATTAGAAGAGGAATTTCTCGGATACGATGTGCGCGGAGCTGCTGACGATAGTCAAAATGCAATAGGTGTCGGAGTGGGACAAAGTGTAAGTTACCATCTCCAGGCACTTACTTCTCGTGAAGAAAAAGGTGATTTCAACAAAATCAAGGCAGGCACATCGATGAATCCTCCGTTTGTGGTGGTCACCAAGAAGAATGCATCGGTATTAGCTCAACTAATTAAATATCTGGGAAATCTTCCTGTTGCTACAACGGATGTATCCGGAAAGAAACATTTTTCAGCGGAATATCCTCTGTTGGTTATCGATGATGAAGCGGATCAAGCGTCGCTTAACACGAAAGATTGTTACAATGCTGATGGCTCACTAAAAGACGATTTTAATCCTACGACTATCAACAAACATATCAGAAGATTATTGGGACTTTTTGATTGCTATTCATATGTTGGCTATACTGCCACACCATTTGCCAACATTTTCATCCCACCTAAGAGTGAAAATCCAAAGTATGGGAAAGATCTCTTTCCAAAGGACTTTATCGTGAACATTCCAAGGCCAAAGAACTACATAGGTGCGTTGGAATACTTTGGTTTAACTGATGGTGATGAAACTGTCAAAGCGATGCCGTTGTTTAGGGAAATTCAAAAGGGAAAAGATTATCTGGGAAAAGGGACAAAAAAAGATGATCCTGTAGGAGCTATACCTGATGAGCTCAAACTGGCGTTAAAATCTTTTGTGATATCAGTTGCTGTTAGAAACCTGAGAGGACAATTTGCAAAGCCTAATTCAATGTTGATTCATATTGTCCGTTTCAAAGGGCAGCAAAATATCATCAAGAGAAAGGTTGAAAAGTATTTTTTAGAGGAAATATATAACTTTATTAAGAATGATGATTCAGAAATCGAAAATGAGCTCAAGGAGATTTGGGAAAAGGATTATGTTACTACCACAGCTCTCATGAGAAGTGACTTTCCTCAATACATGAATGGAGTTGCCGAGCACAGTTGGAATGTTGTTTATCAAGAAATTATTCGTTTCATAAAAGCTAAGGAATTCACTATTTACAGCATTAATGGTGATAGTTCAGACACGTTAATTTATGAGAAACATAAAGGTGAACCGTTTAATGTAATTGTAATCGGCGGAGATAAGTTGGCGCGTGGATTGACCTTAGAGGGATTGATTGTTAGTTACTTTACAAGAAGTTCTAATACATATGATACCCTGATGCAGATGGGACGTTGGTTTGGATATCGGCCAGGTTATCTGGATCTTTGCCGACTTTACACAACAAAAGTGCTGCATGGTTACTTCGTTGATATCTCAAGAGCCACAGAAGATCTGGTTCGGCAAATTGATTATATGGGAAATGTTGTGAAGCAAACTCCTATGGAGTTCGGTCTGGGCGTAGAATCTAATCCAGATCTTCTTATAACAAGCAGAAATAAGATGAGAACTGGAAAGGATATGAAGCGAGACTTTAGTGCTCACCTAAGTCAGACTCGTATTCTTGAAGTTGACAGCGATCAGTTCAACGAGAATTTTGCCGCCGTTGAAAACTTGATTTATACAATGGGAAAACCTGCTTCTGATAATGAAATAATTGATAGACTGAATCGAAAAGTTGGCTCACATTATTACTGGTTTGATGTATCAGGTTATGACGTGTCACAATTTCTTGAACAGTACAAAACATCTTCATCCGCTACAAGAGCAAATAGTAAGTACATGGCTGATTACATAAGAAATCAGACGATGGTTGGAGGGTTGACTAATTGGACTGTTTGCTTAATTAATTATGAAGCAGCAGGAAGAAAGTCATTCCCAATTGCTTCTATAGATGCAGTTGGTGCAGGCTTGACAAGAGCAAATCCTCAGATTACTGACGGAGAAGCAACGTGTGATATCCATACCCTTTTATCAAAAGATCAGGAATACTTGGATTATGATCAAAAGCAATTTGAAAAAGTAAAGCAAATGCAAGAAGACGGTGATTCAGCAGAAAAAATTCGAAAGAATACTCGTTCAAGAGAACATGGATTTTTAATGCTATATCCAATCGGTAATGTTGGTCCCATTACGGAAGAAATGGATCGCAATAACAGTAAAACACCATTTGCGGTAGCCGTTGTATTTCCGGATAGAAAGGGAAAAGGAAATATTAAGTCCTATCATGTAAATGATATTGCTGTGGAGAACAAGAGCTATGACTTTAACGCATAAAATCTACAATGATTTGAGTGTATCTTTAAGTGCCGGAAAGCACCAAACATTATCAAAAGTATATACAACACCTAACGGAATATCACTTATCTACGCAATGAATCGTGATACAGAAAAAAGAGCCTTGTATTTCGTTGCGGAAGAAAAATCAGTGGATAGTATGTCACGATGTAAAGGGCTTGATATCGGAAAGGTACACTTATATGAATACAGTCCTGTAGATTTCTTTTGCGAAATTGCGCAAAACTCTGGCGATGAAAGTTATATGTTTGAAATCATCATTGAGGACATACGTAAAAATGCTGATAAATTAAATGATAAGCAACAACTGGTTGCACGAGTGTCGAAGTTGCTTATTAAATGGAAGAGTTTTTTTGCACAGGAAAAGACCTTGATGCTATTGCCAGAACGCCAGCAAGGCTTATATGGTGAACTCTTATTTTTGAAGCAACTGATTGGCATGTTTGGGACTAGCGCTGTATCATTTTGGACTGGATGTGATTATGAAACACATGATTTTTACATAAGAGGAAATGCTGTGGAAATAAAAACAACATCTTCGAAAGCTCCATACAAGATGCACATTAGCAGTGAATATCAGCTTGACGATTCAGAGATATCAGGGGAGTTGCTTGTCGATTTTTTTGCACTAAGAAAAAGTTCTGCAGATGGTGAAACGCTTCCGCAGCTTATTGATGATATTAGATTCAAATTGGACGATAATCCATTGATGCGTAAAAAGTTTGACACAAACTTGGAGACATATGGGTATTTTGATGGTCTCGAGGATAAATACACGACTGGCTATCATATCCGAGAGGAGCACTCTTATCGTGTCACAGATAGATTCCCTAGAATTGTTAAGAGAGACATTTCAAATGGCATTTCAGGATGTACATACGATGTGTTGGTAAATAGTTGTGCATCTTTCGAGATTACTGCTTCGGAAAAGGAGTATAAAATGAAAGGAAGTGAGGAAATTGTCTGATAAACTGGCGGAATTTAATCAGGATATTTTGGAAGAAGTTGTATCCTATCGCACGAACAACATCGTTTCAACTTCGGTTGCGTTTAAGACAATTTTCTTATCCTATCTTGCAGATATAGGAGAATCTAGTATTTCGGACTGTCAGATTATTGATTTTAAAAAAAGTAGCAATAAGATGCGTCTTGATGGATACGTCTTTAACGAGTATTTTAATACGCTCACGCTTATCGTTAGTGATTTTAGTCATTCACCGCAGATTGTAAAGACCGGAAAGGTTGAAATAGAGAAGACAATTAAACAGGCTCATCGATTTCTAAAGAACTGTTTTACCGGATACTTTGAAGAAGTCGAGGAATCCAGTGATGGATATCAAGCGTATGAATATATTCAAGCGTGTAAAAATGATATCGAAACCGCAAATATTATATTGCTTACAAATAAAAAAGCTGTTTTATACGTGCCAGAGGATTCTAAGATTGGGAAAATTACTGTTCGATATGATGTTTGGGATATAGAACGGCTGTATCAGCATGTGTTCCTGAATGCTCAAACGGATGTAATAGAGATAAAGCTTGGAAAAAAATATGGGGTAACACTGCCATTTATTAAAGTGTCCGGAAGCAGTCAGCAACCATATGACTGTTATGTAGGAGCAATCTCTGGTGAACTTTTGGCAAAAATCTATAGTGATGAAGGTCAAAAGTTGATTGAAAAGAATGTCCGTTCATTTCTTCAGGCTACCGGGAAAATTAATAAGGGAATACGCGACTCTCTTAAGAATGAGCCAGATATGTTTATGGCTTACAATAACGGCATTTCAACAATTGCAGAGTCGATTGAGATCGATGAAGATGCTTCTTCAGACCGTTTTGTTGTAATCAAGTCTATTGCAGGATGGCAAATAGTAAATGGTGGTCAAACAACCGCTTCGATCTATAATGCCTATAAGGGCAAAGTAGACTTATCTTCAGTTAGCGTTCAGATGAAACTAGCTGTAATAAAAGCTGAAGATAGAGTGAGTGAAATCGTTGGTAATATTTCAAAATATGCCAACAGCCAAAATCCCATTAAAATGTCGGATTTTAGCGCAAATGATGATTATCATATACGGATGGAGCGGCTATCGCGAATTGTATATATACCAGTTACCAAAGGAAAATCTGTGGATAGATGGTTTTATGAAAGAGCAAGAGGTCAATATTTAGTTGAAGTGAATCGTCAGCTTACCCCTGCATTAAAAAAAGAATTCAAGGCTCATAACCCGAAGAAACGGTGCGTGTCTAAAGCTGTTGCCGCCAAGTGTATGATGTGTTGGATGGGGTACCCGGATGTCGTCAGTAAGGGCCTTGAAACAAATTTTGTTTTCTTTACAGGACTTATAAATGACGGAAAGATTCCAGAGGCAACAGAAACAAACTACAAACACATGATAGCCGAAGTGATTCTTTTTAATGAGTGTGATCATATTGTGGCAAATCAAAAATTTGGCGGATTCAAAGCTCAGATTGATTATTACACAGTTGCATTATTAGGAACATACTATAAAGATCAAATCGATCTGGATATAATATGGGAAATTCAAGCGATAGAGCCTAATGTTACATTACTTATAGAAGAATTGGTTTATAAGGTTTGGCGGCACTTTCAGAACCCCACTACTCCAGGTGTAAACATTGGTCAGTGGTGCAAAAAAGCTGAATGCTGGGAATTGTTGAAAAAACGATTTAAAAATGATGAGCTTCAGTGAGAGGTAAAAAATGTATAGAACAATAGACTTATTTGCTGGAGCTGGAGGACTAAGCCTTGGCTTTTTGCAAACAGGAAAATTTGATATTAAAGTTGCATTTGAAAATAACCCTAACATGCAAGAAACATATCGACGAAATCATCCTGGTGTTGATGTAAGAGGTGATGTATGTGCGGCTGATTATGAAGAAATCCAAAAGCAATATGGGAAAATCGATGTTGTGATTGGAGGCCCGCCTTGTCAGGGGTTTTCAAACGCTAATCGCCAGAAAAACCATGCGATAAGCCAGAATAATATGTTGGTAAAACAGTATATCCGTGCAATTCGCGAACTGCAGCCGCTGGCTTTTGTTATGGAAAACGTGAGTATGCTGCGCTCAGATGTTCATAGGTTTTATTTGGACAAAACGGATCACGACTTAATTATCCAAAATAGCTATGATATCCCAATGCAGGAAACAAAGCTGGTGTTGCTTGAAAAGGAGTATCTTTTTAATGGTGCCATGGAGATTGTGCAATCTTTAGATGCTATCTCCGAAAATATTTGGCCAGAGGACTGTTATGTAGCCCTCAATGTAATTTACAAAGCCACTAAAAATCCCAAAAAGGTCGTTAGTGCACTATCAAAGCACAAGAAGAAACTGTTGAAATATGCTGACAAAGTAACAAGTAATATTTCGGAGTCGTATATTGCCATTCAGTCCAGAACGGCTTTCAATGCCATTCAGCAGTTCTTTGATGGGACACTCGAAATCTGCAAGCTGAAGCAAGCAATTGAACCAGCTATTATGATTCAGCGGATGCTTAGTAAGGCAAAGGAAATCTTTGACAATCAGATTGTTGTTGATTCATACAGTGATGAAAATGACTTGGTTGCAGTAATTAGGTCCTATGCAGTATTTGACTATTTGAAAGCAATTCTCGGTACGGAACCAAATAGCTATGCGATAAATGCAGATATTCTTTGTGCAGCAAACTATGGGGCACCTCAAAAGAGAAACCGTTTTATTGTAATGGGTATAAAGAAATCGTTGGCTGACGAAGTCAAATTACCGGTCGGTACTTTTTCAGAGGAAACATACCGGACCGTCCGGGATGCGATTAGTGACTTGCAAGAGGTGAAGACTGTAACTGAGGTGGCAGATGATATTGGTACATCGATAAAAGCTATGAGCAATATCAGTGAACTTGGACGTGCCCTTCGTGACACAGACACGCTGTTTAATCATATCATTACAAATACAAGAGAAACTGCAATGGAACGTTTTAAGGCACTTAAACAGGGTCAAAATTTCCATTCTCTTGATGATAATCTGAAGACTAATACTTATACAGATGTAAGTCGAACTCAAAACACGATATACCTTCGCCTTGATTATGATCAACCGAGCGGTACGGTTGTAAATGTTCGAAAATCTATGTGGGTTCATCCTGTATTAGATCGCGCCGTGAGTGTACGTGAAGCAGCCCGCCTGCAGACATTCCCTGATAGTTTCGTATTTTGCGGAACAAAGGACAAGCAGTACCAGCAGGTTGGTAATGCTGTGCCACCAATTATGGCAAAGGCAATTGCTAAAAAACTTGCAAAGCAGTTAAAGAAAATTGAGGAAAAACCGGAGCATAGATAATGGCTGATAATCATACCAAAGAGGTACGAAGTCGAAATATGTCTCACATCCGAAGCAAAAACACGAAGCCCGAGGAGAAAGTGAGAAAGTATCTCTTTTCCAAAGGATTTCGATATAGGAAAAATGTTCGCACTCTTCCGGGATGCCCAGACATTGTGCTTCCAAAGTACAAAACTGTTATTTTTGTAAATGGGTGTTTTTGGCACAAACATGACTGTCCAAGATTTGTTTGGCCCTCTTCCAATGAGGAATACTGGATTCCAAAGATTCAGAGAAATGTGGAAAGGGATGAAATGAATACTCGCCATCTTATGTCTCTGGGGTGGAATGTACTTGTGGTATGGGAGTGTCAGCTGAAGAAAAAAGCCTTTGAACATACTATGAGCCAGTTAGAGTCTGATATTAGGAAAGGAACGGAGAAACATGAATAGATATACTTTTTCAACACAATCAGGAAAGGCATACTACTGTAACTCCATTCCTGGATTTATTGCTGATCAGTCAACCGATATTGTGGGCCGACTGGTCAGGCATGCATTTGATATTAACAAAGAGCAGGCTAATGCTTGGGAAAATCAAATTACTGAGTTGCAACGCCGCCTGGAAGAATGCGGTATGGAGGGAGATATCATATTTGAGTATGATATTGTTCGCCTTGGCAAGCGTATTGATGTTATTCTGCTTATTCGACACATGGTATTTTCTCTCGAATTCAAAAACGGAAAAGATATTTTTACCGCACAGGATGCGCAGCAGGCTGAGGATTATGCTATTGATATAAAGAACTTCCACAAAGAATCTGAAGATCTGTATGTTTGTCCTATTTTGATTGCTACCGATGCCGCACGATATCCGAAACCCCAATCTTGCGATTGTTATCCGGACAAGCAGGTTCATCTGCAGAGAGAGAATATTGAAACGCTTATTCCAAAGATCACAGAAATCTCCTCCTTGTACGGTGATGATGGAGAGATTGATTTTGATAAATGGTTTAATTCTCCTTACTATCCAACCCCTACTATTATTGCAGCAGCTGTGGAGGCATATAGTTCTCATAATTTAAGTCAGATTGCTCAATCAGAAGCTGGTCAAGAGAATATCAATCTTTGTGAAGCAAAGATATATGAGATAATTGAATACGCAAAAATACAAAAGAAGAAATGCATTTGTTTTGTTACAGGTGTGCCCGGTGCCGGGAAAACCTTGGTTGGCTTGGATGTTGTGGCTAAAAGCCTGGATGATGCAAACGGCTTAAGTGTTTATCTTTCGGGAAACGGTCCTCTTGTTGAAGTACTGCGCGAAGCATTAAAGAAAAGTGTCGAATCCAATGACAGAGAACGTGAAGATCTTTGGAAGAGAGCAAAGAAGTCTGCAGGAAAAACATTTGATGTTCCTAAGCCTGAGAAGCTGTTTAACAAACATACCCAAGCTGCAATCAACACACTGATCCAGAGTAGTTATGCATTCAAAAAAGACAATGCATCGCATAGTAACCCAACTCCGGAGAACATTCTGATATTTGATGAGGCTCAACGTGTATGGAATCAGGAAAAGATGGCTCGTAAACATGATGATCCCATAATGGCAGTAAGTGAGCCTAAGCTACTGTTCAGAATTATGGATCGTCATCAGGACTGGGCAGTTATGATTTGCTTGGTTGGTCTTGGACAAGATATCTATGATGGCGAAGTGGGAATCAATGAATGGTTTCGCTGCGGTATTGAAGAGTTCAAAGAATGGGAATTGTTTTATTCTCCTTTGATTTTCAGCCAAGTTGAAGATAAGAATATTGACCAAGAAAAGATTCTCTCATGTGAAAGATGTCACCAGATCGATGAACTTCATTTGAAGACCTCTATTCGTTCGTTTAGAGCTGATAAACAGTGCCAGTTTGTTGATGCACTTCTTGATAATGATCCGAAACAAGCATCGGAAGTATATCAACAAATTGCCTCGAAGTATCCTATATACATAACAAGAGATTATTCTTTGGCTAAGAAATGGGTACGTGCGCATGTACGTGGTTCTCAGCGTTCTGGCGTTTTGGCATGCAGCAGTGCGCAAAGACTGAAGCCAGAAGGTATCTATGTTCCTACTGAAATAGATGTTAAAAATTGGTTCCTAGCACCAAGTGATGACTTGCGTTCGTCCAACATGCTGGAGGTAGTCGCAAGTGAATTTAAGGTACAGGGGCTTGAGATTGACTGGGCAATTGTTTGCTGGGATGCGGATCTTCGACGCAGTAAGAATGGAGCAGATTGGGATTACTATTCATTTAGGGGAACGAAATGGAACAAAAGAAATAAGCCGGAACAAAAGCGTTATCTGGTAAATTCATATCGTGTTCTTCTTACAAGAGCACGCCAAGGAATGGTGCTGTTTGTACCGAAGGGAGTTGATCCCGAGGAAGATCCGACAAGAGATACTGAGTATTATGATGGTATCTATAAGTATCTTGTTTCTTGCGGGATTCAAGAATTGTAGTAGATTTTTACTTTTTCCCAAATGATTACATAGACACTATTTTAACGAGGTTTCATATGGAAAACGGAACAAAACTTAGAATCCTATATTTATATCAGCACCTGGTTCAACATACCGATGCCGAACATACTTTATCAACAGCCGAGTTGATGAAGATCCTCAAAGAAGTTTATTCGGTGAAAGTATCCCGAAATACCATCAGTGATGATCTTGCCATGCTTCACGACTGCGGTCTACATATTGAGCACTATGAGTCTACCCAGAACAAGTATTATTATGATGGACACATTTACGAGCTTCCGGAGCTCAAGGTTCTGGTTGATGCTATCTCCTCTTCCAAATTCATCACGCAGCGAAAGAGCGATGAATTGATAGCGAAACTTCTTACCTTGACCAATTCACAGAACGCGGCGAAGCTCCGCCGTCATATTTACGTTGCCGGTCGTGCAAAATCGGACAATGAAAACGGGTACTATATCGTCGATGCCATCAATGATGCGATCGATACCAAGAGGAAAATCTCATTTCGTTACACGGATTTTGACGTGGAAAAGCAGCGTTATATTGCAAATTATGGCAAACCCTACACGGTAAGCCCGTATACATTGATCTGGGACGGCGACTACTATTACATGCGCGGCTTTTGCGATGAGCGCCAGGAAATGCGGAATTTCCGCCTGGACCGTATTGCGGAGCAGCCGAAGATCCTTAACCAGATTGCGGTAATTCCTCCGGAAGGCTATACTCCGGCAGACTACAGCAAACATGTATTCCGTATGTATGATACCGATGAGCCGGTTGAAGTGCAACTATTATGTCATGTTTCTGTAATGAAATATTTGATTGATAATTTTGGGAAAGAGTTCGAGACGAAGGTAGTAGATGAAGACCACTTTATAGCAAGAGTAATCGTGTGTACAAGCACGACATTCTATCGGTGGATTTTTGGATTCTGTGAAAAAATAAGAATTATTGAACCAGAAACCGTGGTTACTGCTTATAGAAGAATGTTGGAGAGTGCCTTAGATAAGCACGAATAGAGTTTTCAAATTATCTGGATGTGTTAATTAACTACGATGTGTAGCATCGGTTGAATAAAGAAAGGTAAATTATGAAGTTAAAAAAAGAATTTGCTGATTTCTATAGGGAAATCAGGATTGATAAAGAAACGAATGCTTTGAGGGAAAAAAGAGAAATCTTAGAGGAAGACATAAAGTCGAAACTTCCTGATATTCTGAAGGATCAGAATATCAGCGTTAACAGAAGCGATATTCGAATGATTGATCAGGGAAGCTACAAGTATAACACCACGATTAGTGATGACGTTGTAGACAGAGATGTTGCGGTCATGATTCCCTTAGATATTTCTGTATCCTCTGATCCACGGAAAATAAAAGGGTACTTACGAGATACAATCAATATTCCTGCACGCACTGTATCAATTAAAGAGCCTTGTGTAAGAGCATCGTACTATGAAAATGGGAAAGAATGGTTGCATATTGATCTGCCTTTATATGCACAATATGAGAATTCTGTATATCTTGCGAGGGGCAAAGAATATAGTAGCGATTATTCATGGGAAAGCGCGGATCCTGACGGATTAAATGACTACTTGTGTGGGCAGATAAATGGTAATGCTCAACTTCGACGAGTTATTTGCTTTATTAAGAAATGGAGGAATGAAAAGTACTCTGCATCGATAAACGATCATGAAGTACCTCCAAGCATAGGGCTGACACTTCTTGCCTGTGAGTGTTTTTCTGCACAATCTACTGATGATGGTGATGATGATTTGCTTTCACTTCAGAAAACGATGAAAGGGATGCTGGATAGATTTACATACACACTTGATGATAAAGGAAATCTTGTAAGGACTATTACGAAAAATCTTCCCGTCACTCCGTATACAGATGTTTTTAAAAAGATGAAAGATAGTAGCAGTACCTATATGACAACATTCTATAATAGGCTTTCTAAAGCGGTTGATAATCTTACGAATGCCGTGAATGTTGAATCTGCACATGATGCCGGTAAATATGTACAGAAAGTGTTGGGCGACGACTTTACAGTTCCAGCCAAGGAGGCTGTTGCTGCTGCAGCACAAAATAGACGAGAACATAGTTTTGGATAATTATATGAGTGTAAGAGATATTCTGGAAACATACGAAGAGATTACTATAGGAGAACAGATTCTTGAAGGCATTCTTTTCTTTACTTTATTTGAAAAAACGTTTCTGTTCTTTCCTCCTGATAAAGACAATCCATCATCAAAAGCAAATGTGTATCTTTACAATGATGAATTACTGGATTTTCCACACATAATGCTTCGGGAAGAAAAAATAACCGATGGTACGGGCCTTCCGAATGGAACGTACCGATGGGTATGTCTGTTTGAGCAAGACAGCATAGTAAACACACTTGTTCCTTATGAGGATAAGATTTTCGATTGTATAGACCGGCTGATTGAATTGCTATCAATGAATCCTGTAGAGCGGGAAAGAGAGTTTCAAAAGGAATTCATGTTCTACTGGAATAGTGAAGCAAGTGGAGAGAAGACGTTTGTTGCCTATTTAGAGCAAGAATCTAAGTTTACGGAGATGGATGCCTTTTACGGAACAAAGAAGGTACGCCTTATCGAGCAGGGTATAACTCTTTCTGATATTGACGCCAGAGACAAGTCTGAAAGGAAATGGGTTCACCATATAGAAAACGAGGTTTACTATATTCCGATAACGGATGGCAGAGGGATTCTTCCCCCGCATAAAGGCTTCAAATGGTCTGCATATGAGGTGCAGAACATCGTATATGGGAAAAAGATAGAACACATCAGTGATGATACGTTTGAACAAATGAGAACCATCTCTCCCAAAACACAAAATCTGATTCTTGTCTTTGGAATGAAAACAGCTCAATCAAATGTTACGTTTGCCTTAAGAGTAAGATGTAATAATTGTAAAGGGCATACCCTGTTAGAAAAACTACTGTCTGATATTACAACGGTGGAGCCTCTGCCTACAGAGAGAAAAGATTATTTATATTTATGTGAGCAGATAGGGAATGATATCGGATTGCCGAATAAGAGAGTTTTGCTTATTGGCGCAGGATCGTTAGGTAGTTATGTGGCTTTTGAATTGGTAAAGAACGGTGTCCAAAAGTTGAAAATATATGATGACGATAAACTTGTGGAAGAAAACCTGCTGCGTTGGGCATATGGTGGGATTGGCGTCGGATCAAATAAAGCAACACTAATACAGATGTTACTAAATCTGCTCCACCCGGAAATTAATGTAGAAGCATGCGCAGAAAAACTTGGCGAGAAGACCTTGATGGAAGAAATTCCTAATATGGATATGATTATATTCACTATTGGTAATAGTGATGAGCAGCTAAAATTCAATTCCATTTTGAAAAAAGCGAAATGTTTTATACCGGTGATTTATGTTTGGCTTGAAGAAGGCGGCGAACATAGTCATATACTATTTGTGAATTATCAACAGCCTGGATGTTTTGAGTGCTTGTATACAGATTCTCAGGGGACACTTGTTAATAACAGAGCAAGAAAGAATACTGGTGATGCAACGGAAAACGGAATGATACGCAATGGCTGTGGTGGTACAAGAGCTGCCTATGGAACATCCATTCTTCTAAGAACGACAGCCGCTTTGTTAGATACGATACGAGATATAGAGAAAGAAAAAATTACGGAGAATACGCTTATAGATATATCATTCGACAGGATTGCCGTATCTGACACGGAATTCCCGATGGAGGTATGCGATTGTTGTGGAGATTCAAGCAAATAAGAATTATGTAAAAATGAACCTTCCAAATGGTACGGTGGTTGATGTTCTGAGTCCAGTTCTTGATGAAATCAGGAAATGGCTGCAGGACGACCTTTCAAAACCGGAAAGTGGAGGGTATATAGTAGGTTATCAACATAAAGAAACGGGTAATGTTTCCTTAGAGGCGGTATCGCATCCATATCCTTTCGATGTAAGAAATCGTATAAGGTTTAATATAAGGGATCCAAGACATCAGCTTTTCTTAAGGAAGGCAAGGAGAAATAAGAGCTATTATATGGGAGTGTGGCACACGCATCCACAAAAAATACCCGTTCCGTCAGAAATCGATTGGACAGATTGGCGAGAAACATTAAAAGCCGATCAAACCGGATGCCAATATGTGTTTTTTGTCATCGCAGGAACCGACGAATGGCGTCTTTGGGTTGGTGACTTTAATACGGGATATATTCAGGAAATACTTGAGTGTGAAAAAGGTACAGATGGTATTTATTTAAGAAAGTAAAAATTACAAGAGGAATTCGTTTTGTGCAACAATTTCTCACAATGAAGCTTTTTATCCTTTTTGAAGTTGGGATTGGGAGGTGTTATAAGAATGGCTGCTAACACAAAAATCAGGCCACATATCCCCAAAAGTGTTCAGACACATTTATGGTTAAGAGCTGGTGGCAGATGCGAATTCCGCGGATGTAATAAAATACTGTATGAAGACCAGGTTACGCAAGACCCCATCAATGAAGCCAATATTGCGCATATTATTAGCTGGACGGAAAGTGGTCCCAGAGGAGATAAGATCCTATCACCGCAACTGGCAACGGATATTACTAATCTTATGCTGACTTGTCCAGAACATAATCATTTGATTGACTCTGGTGAAAATATTGAAAAGTATTCTGTATCTTTTCTTCAGGAAATGAAACGGGAGCATGAGGATTCTATACGGGAACTTACAGGTTTGAGAACACAGCTTCCCAAACGTGTGATCGAATTGAAAAGTATGATTCATGGTCAGCGACCTTCTATTACTCCTAAGGAAGAGGCAGATGCTCTGTTTCCATTTTTTCCTCAAAGTGAGAGAATTGTCATTGATGTTTGTGACATTGACGACTTAGAAACTGCAAAATCCTTTATTGACTCAAAAGTAAAGCGGTACATAGTCAACGACGAAGGAAGCGAATTGTATGTTGCTTTTATTATGGCACTAATTCCTCTGGGATGCCATTTGGGATATTCTATAGGTAATAAAGTGCAGGTACAAACGTATCAACATTTTCGTGATTCTGAAGATTGGAAATGGAGAGACGGCGGAGGTTCGTTCACGGTTGCATACGCCAACATTACGGAACCGAGCGAAAATGTTAATTTGCTAATAAATATTAGCGGTACTATTGATAGAACTCTGGTCACCACAGATTATCCAGAATATTCTATCAGCGCAAATAGTCCTGGCTTCAGCTTTCTCCAATCCTGGCAACAGGTGTTAGATTTTCGCCAAAAATATAGGAATGTTTTAGATAAAATCAGGCAAGAACATGGAGAGTCGGTCACTATTCATCTTTATCCTGCAACACCCAACCCGATTAATTTTGAAATTGGGAAAGGTATTATGAAGAATCTTGATCCTACAATCCTCCTTTATGATAAAACGAGCGGTGGCACTGTATATAGAGAAGTAATGTGCTTGCATAAAAGAATCAGGGAATGATACTTATCATGCTCTTGAAGGCTCTGAATGAAGAGCGAGCCGGCATACTGTGCTCAAAATTCTGTGCACCTGCGTTCTACTAAACATTTCGGGGCTGTCGCACTAACGTGCGGCAGCTCATTTCATATTCCCAACACAAAACGCCGAGCTTCGAAAAGCCCGG
>OGZX01001814.1_pt1 | contig 19609 bp, 12 predicted proteins | sample 1576881 | NCBI WGS metagenome assembly OGZX01 (sample SAMEA3541542, study PRJEB24748) | human gut metagenome | biome: human gut; feature: human-associated habitat; material: faeces | place: China | collected 2012
CACACAACGTAAAGGTAGAATCAGCCTGTTGCTCACGCTTGTTGATTTCCGTCATCGGACGGTTGAAGTCTACATAACCCCAGTTATTCGCCTGTGCCCTATCCTTCAGAAAATCGGAAACATCCTGAATCAGTTTGTTTTTCCCGGGGAAAGGTACTTTATTGAAACAGGAAGTCTCGTCGTAGGGCGAACTGCCTATTAATACTTTCTGAATCTTAGGATACTTTTTGTAGGCTTCCTCTATTACCTTATAGTCATTGCAAGAGGTTTCTACGTTTTTACGACCGATACTCTCGTTCTCGGGAAGGGTATAATTCATATACCCCGTATCATTCATACCGAAGGAAAGTGTTACCACAGTCGGTTTGTGTTCGAAAACTTTGTCCAGCCGTTGGGACATTTGTCTGGCAACGTCACCACCTACGCCTTCATTGAAAACATCAATGCGACGGTTGGGGAAATGTGTCATGTAGTACAGCCAAATATACGAATGATAATGGCCTCCACACGTAATACTGTTTCCGACGAATGCAACCCGTTCGCCATCTTTAAACTCCGGAATGCTTTGGGAATGCACCCCATTAATACCCATCAATAAGCAAAATGCTATAACTATAAATTTCTTCATTTTATTCTTCTTTATTGGTAAATACTCTCCCGAAGAATGCATAGCCAAGGCTTCCCTTCTATTACAATAAAAGCGGACATTTCACAACCGTTCTTTCTGTCTGAAAATGAGCCTTATACATTTTTACTAAAAACCAGCCGGATTTTTAGTAAATCTTCGGGAGATTTTTACTAAAAACTCAACTGATTTTTAGTAAAAAAGAAACCAGAATATTTCTATTAATTAAATTTATTGACAAACAGTTACAGATACTCAAACTCCAGATCATATATACCCGTGTCTAATTCCAGATATTGCTTGTCCGACTTAACTTCTTTTCCATTCACGATACCGCCGTGAGCATTATTAGGAATAGCAACACTTGCCTTCACTCCTACCGGCAAAACGACATGCATCATTAGACGGTTGTCTTTCAATTTCCAGTTTACAATGATAGTTCCATAAGGAGATTCCTTAGTTGTATTTGCCCAAGTCACTCCCTGCGGTATCTGCGGTTCGATGAACACGTGCCGGTAACCAGGGTTCGAGTCATCGGTACGGATACCGCCGACTGCCTGATAGAACCAGTTGCCGATACCGTTATAGCAGTTATGCACGCGGCTACGCTCTCCGTTCCAATATTCCCACGTAGTGGTAGCGCCATTATTGAGCATATGCAGGTATCCCGGATAATCCGGCTGCTTCAGCATACCGTACATGAAATCGACTTCCTTGTTCCGGATAGCCCAGTCCGTGAGAATGGGAACACCTACAAGACCTACACCAATATGCCCTTTGTATTGATTAGCGGAACGGGTGATCATCTCCTGCTTTACCTTGCCATACAATGCTTCGGGCACTACTCCCACAAGCATCGGATAAGCCATATCGAGCTGCGAACCTGTGGCATAGATATTTTCTTCGTTGTTATAGAATGTCTGATGAATCAGGGTGTTCAGCTTCTCTTTACGTGCTGCAAATGCTTTCGCTTCGTCTTCATGTCCCAATGCAGTCGCTATTTTGCACATAGCGTAAAGACAGTCGCTGATGAAGCAATTGTTTACCAGGTCTATAGACTTCTGGTTTCCGCTGTCCACTCCCATTGGAGCCAGCCAGTCTCCCAGGTACCAATCACGGTAAGGCGTATCAGGCCAGCGCTGTAACAAGCCGTTCACCGTATACTTGTCAACATAGCCAAACCACTGCTTCATATTGTCATAACACAGTTCCAGCAAGCGGCTGTCTCCATAGTTCACATAAGCACGCCATGGAGCCAATACGATGAATCCGCACCAGTAAGGGCCGCCACCGCCACCGCCGGCGTTTCTCCAAAATTCCGCCGGCAGGAGCCACATGGGGTAATCCGCCGTCTTCGCGCATGACGTCTTTCCATGCCTGCAACCAGTTAATATAGGTAGGAGCAGCATCGTACATCGTTTGAAATACCTGTGTAGACGAGTTGCCGTCACCGCCGTAACCGGCACGTTCCAAATGCGGGCAGTCTACCATATAACCACTGAAGGTAAGACAACGGAGCGTATAATTCACCATATCATGTATGGCATTCAAGTCTGCATCCGAACAAACAAAAGTAGATGCGGGACGATAATCACCGTGCACCAGGTAAGCCTTTATCTGTGCAGGCTGCGGATGGTAAGGCAGATTGGAAATCTTGATGTAACGGAAAGCATGGTGATGGAACTTATTGCAGAATACATCACCCGCCTTGCCGGAAGCAATGTAGAGGTCACTCTCTCCTTGTTCTTCAATGCTGCCATCGGCTTTCATAAAGTCACTATAAACCGCTGTTATCTCGTGTCCTTCAGGCAATCGGGGAATTTGCAGTTCAAACCATCCCGTCAAGACCTTGCCCATGTCTACCAACCATGTATTGTTACCCAAAGCAGTGATGCTCTTTACGGTCAAAGTTTCCTGAATCTTGTTTGGTTCGCACATCTGCGGGGTGGCTCTGCGTTCGTTGATACTTACCTCAGCAGCAGGCTTCCATTGCAGTTTATCCAATTCTTCTGTCGTAAGGTTCGCAGGAAGCATACGGGCATCTATCCGTTCGCCACCGAAACGCAAGGCATTCCAGGTTCCCATATCGCTATACCCGCTCTCACGGCCCATCCACGCGGCATCCGTTGCAAGCAGAGTATTCCATTTCCCGGCTTTCAATATATCCAGTTCGGCTCTTACTACCGGGCCATCGTACTCGGCTTTGAAAGTGGTTTTCTTGTACCAACCTTTGCCCAGCCACAAGAGAATCTCATTCTTACCGGATTTCAAAAGGGATGTAACATCGTAGGTCACAATCAAAGAATGCTTGTTTAATTGTGAAACGCCCGGTGACAAAACCGAAGCATCAGCCTTCTTTCCATTGACGTATACCTCATGGTATCCCAAGGAGTTGACATGCAAAAAAGCAGTAGCAGGCTTGTCTATCGTAAATGACTTCCGCAGCAAAGGCGAATTTACGCTATTTCCGGCAAGACTGATATATTTTCCCTGCAATCCGTCTCCTTCCAATACGCCAACGGCAAAACGCTGGATAGGACTCCATTCCGAAGTCTCTCCTTTTTCATTACCCACGCGCACACGCCAGTAGCACAACATACGCGATTTCAATCCTTTACCTTTATAAGGGACCATGACGGAAGCATCGGACTCTGATTTACCGGAATTCCATAAATCCGCCTTTCCCCGAGACAGCCCGAGGCTGTCTGTGCCCACTTGTATCTCATAGTATTGCTGACGCATAGGAGCATCGCACAACACTTTCCAACTGAAGTGTGGGCTTACGTTATCTATCCCGATGGGATTACTCAGATTCTCGCAACGAAAATCGTCAAGGAGAATCGTACTTGCCATGGAGAACTGAAAGCCCATCAAGCAGAACAATAATAAAAAAAAACCTTTCTTCATAACTATTGAATTACTTAAGAAACAAATACCCGCAGGATAAAAAGAGTTCTAAAACAAATACATGCATTTCTTGATTTCCTTTTATTCCTCCGGGTATTTCTATTGAATTATTTACGCTATTACCAACCCGGATTTTGTTCCAGCTTAACGTCTTTGTTGGTATCGATTACACTTTGAGGTATCGGCCACAAATTGAACTTCTTGTTTGCAAGCGTTGTGCGGGCTTTATCCCAGTAGGCATACTTTTTAATGCGGTCTACTGCCACTGTGCCACCCATACGAAGCAGGGTGTTCCAGCGATGCTCTTCATAAACCAACTCACGCGCACGTTCATCCAAAATCAAGTCCAAATCGACATCTGATGCCGTTACAAGATAGCTGCACTGTGCTCTTTCCCTCAACTTATTAATATCGGAAGCAGCACCGGCATTGTCTCCTAAACGCCACTTTACTTCGGCACGCAGTAAAATCGTCTCCGGCAAACGAATCAGATAATCATCTCTAAAGAGACGGGCACGGTCGTCACCAGCATCAAGACCTGTATATTTATCCGTCGCAACTTTACATGAAAGTGGGAATAAATATGTCTCAGCCTGAACATGGCCCTCTTTACCTTCCTGATACAGAATATTCCAAGGTACAACTTTCCCATAGTACTCTTTTCCTTTCTGGTTCCCTACGAAAGTTCTTCTCAGTACTGCTTCGGAGTTGCGCATATCATCAGCCCACTTCCCCTCATAAACCACGTCACGAGTATAGAAAGTCGGCATTACACAAGTAACTCCCTGTCCACCGACATCCTCCAGATTACCCATCAACTCACCCTGCACATCACGAGCTACCGGACTATAGTTACAAGAGTGCAACAGGCAATTAGAGGAGTATCCTTGCTTATATACATCCAAATCTATTTGAGAAACCCAAATGGCTTCTGTATTACCATTCTGATAATCTTGGTTTCCTTCTTGGAACAAGTCCCAAAAGACATTGCCTTCGATATGTACTCCGGCAGATTCATAAGAATGTTCAGCTGTTTGATCCTGTACCGACGTAGCATAGTAGTAAACAGGGTTCTCGTTCATGCGAGTTCCAAAACGGTTCATCATCAAACGATATGTACCGCCATCAATTACAGCATTTGCATATTCCAGTGCCTTTTTAAAGGCTTCGGTACCATCCTGGCCTTCTTCCTTCATTGCAACACCTTTGTCTATATAAAGCTGACATAAAAGATGCTGTGCAGCTCCTTTCACCAATCGGCCTGCTTCCGCTGACGTTTCCGGCAGGAGCAAAGCATATTCCATATCTTCAATAGCAAACTGATAAGTTTCTAAACGTGTACTGCGTTGATAGTCATAACGGGGAGTATTCGTCGGTTCTTTCACAAGAGGAACACCACCAAACACTTCACCTAAATTCATATATGCATACGCTCTGAAAAAGCGTGCTTCGGCAAGAGTCTGGTTTTTATCGTCTTCAGAATCCCAAGTCACTTTATCGGCTGCGCTTATGGCAAGATTTGCAGAATTAACGATTCTATAAAATTCGGAATAAACTTCATTATAGACATTATAATCTGCCCCTAATTTGCTGTAATCATTCATACTTTGGGCATCACGGCCATTAGGAACATCAAACATATCTGTACCATTATTCCCTTGATAAAAGTGTCGCGGTGAGAACTGCATCATATCAGAAGTAGAGAACATATTACGACACCTTTCATAGCATCCGGTAATAACCTGCTTCACCTGATTGGAACTTTTGAATACATTTTCTATTGTATATGAAGATTCAGGCTTTTCACGCAAAAAGGCGGAGTCATTGCAACCTACCATTGCGATAGAAGACAATGCAATCAGTCCAACGTTGATTTTATATTTTAAAGCTTTCATAAGTAATTAGAATATTAAATTAGAAACTAATATTTGCACCTAAAGAGAAACTTGTGGATATCGGATATATATTCGACAAGATAGTGCTGCCTAATTCCGGGTCACCACCTTCCCAGCCTGTAAACGTAAGCAGATTCTTACCGGAGAAATATACTCTCAAATTATTGATTCCAAAGTTCTTCACTTTAGCAGAATCAAAAGTATAGGATAATGTTATATCCTGCAGACGGACAAACGAACGATTCTGCAATCCCTTGAAACGGCCGTCTCCGGCAAATGACGCAGCCGGATATTTATTGCTTGCGCGTTCTTCGGTCCAATAAGGAATATACATATTGCTTGAATACTGGCCGCCACCGCCGCCACCAGCCAAGAATGCCGGAATATTTTCACCAACATAATAACCATTCCCCCCAAATGTACCGGTCAGCATAAAGTATAACTCAAAATTCTTCCATGATACGGTATTCCCCAAACTCATCTTGAAGCGAGGATCCTGAGTGCCAAGTATTGTACGGTCTTCAACACCAATTGTACCGTTACCGTCCAAGTCTACATATTTCGGAGTTCCAGGACGGGCACCGTTAGCTTCTATGTATTTTGTGTCGTCTTTCTGTACGATACCGGCAACTTTATAACCAAATATAGAATGTATGGAATGCCCGATAAACAGATTGTTACCCAAGTCATCATCCTCTTTTCCGTCGCCATCCATATCATCACCATACAAATGGATTAACTTGTTACGATTCAACCAAAAAGTCAGATTTGAATCCCATCTCCAATCTCTGGTCTGAACGTTTACAGAATGGATATTAAGTTCCACACCACGGTTAGCAACTTCTCCCATAGTAGATTTCATCGTCGTAAAACCAGTCATGACCGGAATAGTACGATTAAAAATCTGATCCGTTGTTTTTGACAAATAAACATCCATATTGACGAACAAGCGGTTATTCAGCCAAGCCGACTCAAAACCAAAGTTCCATGAGTCAGTTGTTTCCCAGCCTAAGCCACTATTACCCAATGTATTTTGCTTAATACCGAATGAAGGTATGCCAGTATTACCGAACGGATAAGCTATGCCGCCACCGGGACCTATCACAGCCTCGGACAAAGTTCCATAAGGGTTGATACCTTGGTTACCATTTCTACCCCAAGATAACTTCAATTTCAAATCATTCAAGAAAGTAGCCTTGTCCATAAACTTTTCATGAGTAACCCGCCATGCGCCGCCAAAAGCGTAAAAATTACCCCATTTATTTTGCTCTCCAAATACAGAAGCACCATCTCTACGATAAGAAGCTGTAAAATAATAAGCATCGTCAAAAGAATAGGAAGCACGAGCAAAATAGCCGGCATTTTTGCGTCTGGTAATACCTGTAGTTGTCTTTTGAGTCGTTGCATATTGCAAACCGTCCATTCCTAATAAGGAATTACCATTTGCTACATAATCACGTCCTTCCAGTTTATCCCATCTGTCTGTCTTGCTATCGCGAGTAGCTACAGCCGTCAGATCAATAGTATGCTTACCAAAAGTGTTTTTATAGTTCAAGATGTTATCCACAACCCAACTATTCGTCTTGCTTATCTGATAATACCCATTGGCCGATCCCAATTTTGAATATATCGTACTCTCTGAATAGCGTGATTCATCATCATATGGACCCTGCGGAACATAGTAACCTTCATGATAAAAATCACCACCATCATTTACATTCATATATGCAGAGTAATTCATCCGGTAGCTCAAACCTTTCACCCAAGGCAGCTTAACAACGGCATGTGCATTGATTCGGAAAGTCCTTCTCAAATCCAAATTATCACGAGTTCCGGATTCTGAATCCCACAAAGGATTCACAAACTCATTGGATCCTGTAGGTTGTTTCTCCAAGAGAGTATGTGCAGCATCGCGATACATCATATCATAAGGGCCAAAAAGGACAGCTCTACTATAATCTGCTCCCACACCGGAATAATCAGAATATGTATAAGAAGCATCCGTTCCTATCTGCAACCAGTCTGTAATATCCGTACTTATCTTACCCATCACCGTTACACGAGAGAAATCGTCACCAACAATAATACCATTATTATCTGTATAGGAAGTTGATAAGTAGTAATTCATCTTTTCACTGGCGCCGGCAACAGAAACCTGATAATCTTGTAACCAACCTGTACGTGAAATTTCATCTAACCAATTCGTTTCATGTCCGGCTTCGTAGTTTTCTCTCTGTTGAGCGCTCAGGAAACTATAGTCACCAAAACCGGATTTGTCACAAATCATCTGCAAATATTGTTCACCATTCATAAAATCCGGCTGACGATGCCAACTCTGCATCGTACCAGCAACATTCAGGTTGATCATCGGTTTACCCTGCTTTCCTCGTTTAGTCGTGATACTGATTACACCATTAGCCGAACGAGAACCATAAGCAGCTGCTGAAGTAGCATCCTTCAAGACATCAATAGAAGCAATATCATTAGGATTAATATCATTCAGATTACCTAAAAAGATAACACCATCCACTATCAGCAACGGATCATTATTTCCTGATATAGAGTTCTGTCCTCTGACCAACATAGAAGGTTGCCCACCGGCACTATTACTTGCACCGATATCCAAACCTGAGACACTACCTTTCAACGACTCCAAAGCATTTGTATTGGAGACCAAAGCCACCGGAGAATCTTCCAGTTTCAAAGAAGAAACAGAACCGGTAAAATCCTTTCGCGTAGTTGTACCATAACCGATAACGACTACTTCATCCAAGAGTTGCGTATCCTCTTTCATCGTGACAGCAAGTGTTTTTCCATTCTGTGCCTTCAGCACCTGAGTCTGATAGCCGATATACGAAACCTCTAATGTAGCGTTAGAGGCTGCATCCAAGGTAAAATTACCGTCAATATCGGTGGTTGTACCTATGGATGTGCCTTGCACTTTAACAGTAGCGCCGATCACCGGTTCACCGTTATCATCTACAATGCGCCCCGTCACTTTGCCCTGTTGTGGGGAAGTTGCTACGGACTGCGCTTTCTTTATAATGATCTTTTTACCCTGAATTTCATAACTCAATTCATTCTGCCCTTGCAGAATCTGTTTTACGACTTCTTCTATAGTAGCATCTTTCGCTGATACAGAAACGCGTTTCTTTGTGTTTACATCAACTGATGAAAAAACGAATGAATATCCGGACGACTTCTTTAATTGCTCCATCGCCTCCTTTACAGTTACATTATCGGTTTTCAGCGTTATATCCTGTGAAAAAACCGATAAATTAAAGCAAAGCGCTGCCGAGGCTATTAATATAGCCCTTTTAAAATATCTCATAATTCTCTTGATTTTTAATTAAATAACTGGGATAATAATAAGACTATTTAAAGAATTGCTATCTTTGCATAATCTAAATTCAAGATGTTCTATCAAGGCAACTTGATTTTTTAATCCGGGGGATGTGGCCGCATCCTCCGCTTTTTTATTATTCAAGTGCCTTCACTGTGTTAACCGGAAGGATTTGTCTTCATGTTTTTATCGTTTTTAAGGTTCAACAATTATATCTACTCACTGAAATCAATCAATACAATATATATTTATCATTTTCATGCCGATACCTCATTCTGTTGGTAGAGGCTATAGTTTGGAGCACTTCATCAATCGTATTTCCTATAATCTTGAAGCTGCCGTAGAAACGTTTATTCTTCAAAGAATCGGCAACCACTATTTCTGCATTATAGCTTCGCATCAGTTTCTTAGCAATGTCCTCCAGTAACTCTTCATCAAAGAACAATTCATTCCTTGACCAGGCATTTGCATATTCTACATTCGTCTTCGACCTCTTCATAATGCCTGTCCGCTTATTAAGAACCATTTTCTCCTGCGGTGCCAGGTAAAGCGTAGCCATATTCTTTAATCTGTTATTCAAAGCAACCTTACCTTCCATCAGATTCACTGTCACTTCCTCGTCTTCTGCATAATTTTTGAAGTTGAACTTCGTTCCGAGTACTTTCAGATTCAGTTCTTTTGTTCTCACTTCAAAAGGAATTTTTTCATTCTTAGTAACTTCGAAATAGCCCTCGCCTTCTAAACACAACTTTCTATCTTCTACGCCGAAGCCTTGTGAATATACTATTTTGGAACCTGCATTCAACCACACCAATGTTCCATCCGGTAAATGTAATTTAGTGCGTGCACCCAACGGAGCCTCAACTATCATATCGGCAAAAGTATCCTTAACGGTTTCTTTCCCTTGCCAGTAAGCTCCCAAAGGCAATAATAGAAACAGGATAACGGCAGCCACGCGATATACAACTTTCCAAGAGAAACGGTGAACTTGCTTTTGCATTTCTTCTGCCTTGACCATTCGTCGCTTGAACAAGTCAAACGCTTTCTCTTTATTGAAGGGTGTGTCATCACCTGATACTCCAGAAGAGAACCAAACTTCTAACTGATTCCGTACATAAATACGATTAGCTTCTGATTCCATAGTCCAGCGCTTCAAATAGGCATAAGCCTCTTTGTCCAATTCGCCGGATAAATAGGATGCTATCAGTTCATCTATATCGTTATATTTTTCTTCTCTCTGCATATAGTATCAAATGCTTTTATTAGTAAGACAAAAAAAGGGAAACATCGGGTAGTCTGAGAATGAAGTTTTTTTAATTTCCTATAATCATATAGAGAATTAGAAGTTTCAGATAATCGCCCATCCGCAATTGGATAGATGCCAGAGCATTCTTTATATGATACTTTACCGTATTCACGGATATATCCAAATCAGAAGCAATTTCTTCATACTTCTTCTGTTCGAAGCGGCTCTTCTTAAAGACTGCGCGGCATTCTTTCGGAAGATCTTCAATGCATTGGGATAGTTTTTCTTCCAGTTCATGTTCCAGTAATGTTCCTAACGGATGGTTATCGTCTACAAAGACAGTATCCAAGAAGTCCATATTCTCGGGAAGCATGAAAGAAGAAAAACGAAGTTCCTGCCGATGAGTCAATGAATTCAGTTCATTCAAACAACGGTTGCGCACAGCACGCATCAAGTAGGCACGGATGGAGTAAGTTATTTCAATATCAGCACGATGCTCCCATAGATAGAAGATAACATCGTCCACTATTTCTTCTGCCAAAGAAGAATCCTCCAGCAATTGGTACGCAAAACGGCAAAGAAGGACGTAATGGCAGTCGTATATTTGTTTAAACGCCTTTTCGTCTCCTTGCTTCAGTTTTTCAATCAAGTGTTTTTCCATTTGTATTACAAAAACCGTATTGTTCGTTTTGCGTGACCGGTTGTTAGATTAAGGCAAAAGTAATGATTTATAAGATATATAATAAAACTAATCCGAGAAAAAGATGAATCTATCTCAAATTAAGTTTAATACTCCCATTAGCCAAATCACCTTCACCTCTACGCACTGTCCCCTTATAGAGAACCTCTACTTTAACTTTACCCAAATCCACGTGTCCTGCTCCTTTCGTATCCGCTAACTTCAAGGTCAAGTTCTTTCCTTGCAGTTCCGCCTCGAATGAGAACAGCTTGTAATCGCCCTTCCTGAACTCCCAGCCTTCACCTTCATCCCAATAAAGAGTTCCTTTGGCTCTTCCGTTTTCATCCGGGCAAACTACCAATGTCAACGGGGCAAATGAGTTCTCATTTACATTCTGAATAACTGCGCCTACCGGTATGATGGATCCTCCTCTCACTTTCAAGCCAGCCTGATACTTGCTTTTTGTATCACCCTTAATCAAAGACAAGTTTTCCCAGATACCTTTAGGCAAGACCGGATTCCTGGCAAATGCCGGAATCACCAGAATATCCGTACCACACAGAAAGGCCTGTTCCTCGGCACGAAGGTCCGCATCTTTCACATCGGCAAAGAAAACCGGAGCCATCACCGGTTGTCCTTCGGTATGCGCTGCATAAAAAGCAGTATATATATAAGGTAGCAGACGATAACGACGTTCTATAGCTATGCGCGATTCTTTCTCAATCGCTTTTCCGAAAGCCCAAGGCTCTTTGTTGTTCGTATCGCACGAAGCATGACCGCGTGCAAAGGGGAAGAAAGCGCCGAAGCCGAGCCAGTTAGCCCATAAATCGGCAGAAGTGTTTCCGGCAAAGCCGCCTATATCGGGACCATTGAACGGTTGTCCGGAGAGTCCTAACGTTACGGACATCGGGACAGACAGCTTCATGTGTTCATAAGTAGCCTCGTTATCACCCGTCCACGTGGCGGCATAACGTTGCCCACCGAGCGTATTGGAACGCGACAGCAGGAACGGGCGACGCTCGGGATGCACAGCCAATATACCATCATAAGAAGCCTCTACCATCAACCGTCCATAAGCATTATGATAGAGCAGATGGGTACCGGTAGGCAGACTCCCGCCACCAAGATGGATATTACTCTCGGGCATTGTTCCGCCGGCAGTGCCAAATACGGACGGCTCGTTCATATCATTCCAGATGCCGTCTATGCCGTTAGCCATGAAGTCTTTATAGAGAGTTCCCCACCAGGCGCGCGTTTCGGGACGCGTAAAGTCGGGAAAAGCGCAATCTCCGGGCCAAACCTTGCCATGATATTCATTTCTATAAACATCGCGCACAAACACGTCGTTCTCTTTTCCGCTTTTATAAACGAAATAGTTATCATCCACCTTCACACCCGGGTCTATCATATACACGGAACGAAATCCTTTGCCATGCAGATAGTCGTTGATGTGACGGGGATTTGGGAAAAGCTTTTTATCAATAGTGAATACCCGAAACTCGTCCATATAATTAATGTCGAACCAAATTACATCACACGGAATTTTCTTCTCACGGAATGTATCGGCTATTTCCTTTGCCCGGCTTTCGGGTACATAGGAGAACCTCGACTGATGATATCCGAGCGACCATCTGGGCGGCATACTGATGGTACCAGTCAGTTCAGCCAGTCCCTTCAATACATCCTGCGGAGAGTTGCGGTCTATAATATAAGTACGGAACGGAGCGCCTTCCGTATTGAATTCTATTTTATCGGAGTTGGTTATCAACTCTGCCTTCCAGAAACTGTCGAACAGTACACCGAAAGCAGTACCGTCCGGACGCACTCCCAATACCCAGGGATGGGTCTGGTAGAGACGTGCGCCATCATCCACCCGATACATACCGTTATCGGTATTCCACATTTTTATCTTCTGCCCGTTACGAAGCAGCGGACCGGTAACCTCGCCGCCACCATACAAACTGGTCCCTGCCGGAACATCCAGCGCAGCATTCGCCTTGCCATCCGTCAGAGTATACCGGGGAACCAGCGTCCAGTTCGCGGGAACTTCGCCCATTTTCACCGGCTCCTGCGCCAGCATCAACGAAGGGGTTCGTGATGCATCATATCCCTGGGGAACAAATTCGACAATCCTGTCCCCTACCAATGTTTTCTTCTCAATATTGATGTTACCTGCCCATGCAACTTGGGCAACGAGCAATAGAACAACTACCCGTAGCAGTGAAAGTTTTTTTTCCATTATGTCTATGTATTTTTCTGATATAATCATAGGTATAGACAAAAATGAAGGGAGAGCGGGTAGTCAAAAATGAATATTTTTCTGCATATTATACCTCTTTTTCCTGTATTCCGGTAAAAGAGATATTCATTTCTTGAATAAAAGCACTGCTTCTTAGTATAAAAAGAATAAAAATTCTGCATATTATGCATATTCTTTCCAAAATTATCTCTACTTTTGCCCCGCAATTAGAATAATTATACAGAAACATGAAGAAGAAAGCGAATCGGTTAGATGCCATCAAAATGATTATCTCAAGCAAAGACATCAGTTCTCAGGAAGAATTGTTGCAAGCCTTGGGAAAGGAAGGCTTTGAGCTGACACAAGCCACCTTATCACGCGACCTGAAACAACTGAAAGTAGCCAAAGCAGCCAACATGAACGGGAAATATGTATATGTATTGCCCAACAATATCATGTACAAACGCTCCAACGACCAAAGCCCAAGCGAAATGTTGATGAACAGTGGATTCGTTTCACTTCAGTTTTCAGGCAACATCGCCGTAATACGCACCCGACCCGGATATGCAAGCAGCATGGCCTATGACATCGACAACCGGGAATGCCCTGCCATTCTGGGCACCATTGCCGGAGACGATACCATCATGCTGGTAGTGCACGAGGCCGCTTCCCACGACGAAGTGCGCAGTTTTCTGTCACAAATCATTCCGAATGTAAAGTAAATGAAGAAAGAAAAAAATTATTAATCTAAAGAAAGAAATGGATTCGAAACAAATTGATGTGATGGTGGCTGATGCCTCACATGAAGTTTACGTGGACAAGATTTTGGATACCATCCGGGAAGCAGCCAAGGTACGCGGAACGGGCATCGCAGAACGCACACACGAATATGTAGCTACTAAGATGAGAGAGGGAAAGGCCATCATAGCCTTGTGTGGAGACGAGTTTGCCGGCTTCACCTACATAGAGAGTTGGGGCAACAAGCAGTACGTGGCAACGTCGGGTTTGATTGTACACCCCGATTTCCGCGGACTGGGACTGGCAAAGCGCATTAAGACCGCTTCATTCCGCCTGGCACGCTTGCGATGGCCCAATGCCAAGGTATTCAGTCTGACCAGCGGCGCTGCCGTTATGAAAATGAATACCGAACTGGGATACGTCCCCGTCACCTTCAACGAACTGACCGACGACGAATCGTTCTGGAAAGGTTGCGAAGGCTGTATCAATCACGATATATTAGTGAGCAAGAACAGGAAGTTCTGCATCTGCACGGCAATGCTCTACGACCCGGAGTTACATGAAGATGATAAAATTTAAAACCACAAGGATATGGAAAAGAAGAAAAAAGTAGTAGTCGCATTCAGCGGCGGTTTGGACACCTCGTTTACGGTGATGTATCTTGCCAAAGAAAAAGGATATGAAGTATATGCTGCTTGCGCCAACACCGGCGGTTTCAGCCCCGAACAACTGAAGACCAACGAAGAAAACGCCTACAAACTGGGCGCTAAAGAATACGTCACCATCGACGTGACACAGGAATATTACGAAAAGAGTTTGAAATATATGGTATTCGGCAACGTGCTGCGCAACGGTACTTATCCTATCTCCGTAAGTTCCGAGCGCATCTTCCAGGCACTTGCCATTGCGCGCTATGCCAACGAAATCGGGGCAGATGCCATTGCTCACGGTTCTACCGGTGCAGGTAACGACCAGATTCGTTTCGACATGACATTCCTTGTGATGGCTCCGGGTGTGGAAATCATCACCCTGACACGTGACATGGCACTGAGCCGCCAGGAAGAGATAGACTACCTGAACAAGCACGGCTTTGCTGCCGACTTTGCCAAACTGAAATACTCCTATAACGTAGGTTTGTGGGGTACATCCATCTGCGGCGGTGAGATTCTGGACTCTGCACAGGGTTTACCCGAAAGCGCTTACTTGAAGCATTGCGAGAAAGAAGGCAGCGAACTGTTGCGCCTTACTTTTGAGAAAGGCGAATTGAAAGCCGTGAACGATGAGAAGTTCGACGACCCCATCCTTGCCATCCAGAAGGTAGAAGAAATTGGCGCTGCATACGGTATCGGCCGCGATATGCACGTAGGCGATACGATTATCGGTATCAAAGGCCGCGTAGGCTTTGAGGCTGCTGCTCCGATGCTGATTATCGGTGCACACCGTTTCCTGGAGAAATACACGCTGAGTAAATGGCAGCAATACTGGAAAGACCAGGTAGCCAACTGGTACGGTATGTTCCTGCACGAAAGCCAATACCTGGAACCGGTAATGCGCGACATCGAAGCCATGCTGACCGAAAGCCAACGCAACGTAAACGGTACGGCTATCCTCGAACTTCGCCCGCTCGGCTTCTCTACCGTAGGTGTGGAAAGCGAAGACGACCTCGTGAAGAACAAGCTCGGCGAATACGGCGAAATGCAGAAGGGCTGGACGGCAGAAGATGCCAAGGGCTTCATCAAGGTCACCTCTACCCCGTTGCGCGCCTATTATGCAAATCATAAAGACGAGAAAATCTAAAAGATAAAACAACATGATAAAAGTAGGAATCATCGGCGGAGCCGGATACACGGCAGGTGAACTGATACGCTTGCTGCTCAACCATCCGGAAGCGGAAATCGTTTTCATCAACAGCTCAAGCAACGCCGGCAATAAAATTACCGACGTACACGAAGGACTGTACGGCGAAACAGATTTAGTATTCACCGACCAGCTTCCGTTGGACGAAATCGACGTACTCTTCTTCTGCACCGCACACGGTGACACAAAGAAGTTCCTGGAAAGCCACAACGTACCCGAAGAGTTGCGCATCATCGACCTCTCGATGGATTACCGCATCGCCTCTCCCGAGCACGACTTCATCTACGGCCTGCCGGAGCTGAACCGCCGCGCCACCTGCAAAGCGAAGCACGTTGCCAATCCGGGTTGTTTTGCCACCTGCATCCAGTTGGGACTGCTCCCGCTTGCCAAGCACCTGATGCTGAACGACGACATCATGGTGAATGCCATCACCGGCAGCACGGGCGCAGGCGTAAAGCCGGGTGCAACCAGCCACTTCAGCTGGCGCAACAATAACATAAGCATCTACAAGGCTTTCGAGCACCAGCACGTGCCCGAAATCAAGCAATCGCTCAAGCAGTTGCAGAACAGCTTCGACTCGGAAGTAGATTTCATTCCTTACCGTGGCGATTTCCCCCGCGGCATCTTCGCTACCATCGTAGTAAAGACAAAAGTGGCGCTGGAAGAAATCGTACGCATGTACGAGGAATACTATGCCAAAGATTCCTTTACCCATATCGTAGACAAGAACATCGACCTGAAGCAAGTGGTGAACACCAACAAATGCCTCATCCATCTGGAGAAGCATGGCGACAAGCTGCTCATCATCTCCTGCATCGACAACTTGCTGAAAGGTGCCAGCGGTCAGGCAGTGCACAACATGAATCTGATGTTTAACCTGGAAGAGACTGTAGGTTTGCAGTTAAAGCCCAGTGCCTTTTAGAAGATATGGCAAAATTCAATAAAGAGGTTTTCCTCAAAGCAACATTCGTAGGCGCTGCTCTCGGAGCAGTGATTTACATTGTATCAAAATTTATATTATGAAGTTATTCGACGTATATCCCCTCTTCGACATCAACATTGTCAAGGGAAAGGGCTGCCACGTATGGGACGAGAACGGTACAGAGTACCTCGACCTCTATGGCGGTCATGCGGTTATCTCTATCGGTCATGCGCATCCGCATTATGTAGAGATGATAAGCAAACAAGTAGCGACGCTGGGATTCTATTCCAACTCAGTCATCAACAAGTTGCAGCAGCAGGTAGCCGAGCGACTGGGAAAAGTATGTGGTTATGACGACTACTCCCTGTTCCTTATTAACAGCGGCGCCGAAGCTAACGAAAATGCCCTGAAACTGGCTTCCTTCTACAACGGACGCACCCGCGTGGTATCTTTCTCCAAAGCCTTCCACGGCCGCACCTCGTTGGCAGTAGAAGTAACCAACAACCCTAAAATCATCGCTCCCATCAACGACTGCGGACACGTAACGTATCTGCCGCTGAACGACATCGAAGCGATGAACGCCGAGTTGGCAAAAGGCGACGTCTGCGCCGTAATCATCGAAGGCATTCAGGGCGTAGGCGGCATCCAACTGCCTACCGACGAATTCATGCATGCCCTGCGCCAAGCCTGCACCGCCCACAATACCGTATTGATACTGGACGAAATCCAAAGCGGTTACGGCCGTAGCGGCAAGTTCTTCGCCCACCAATACAACGGCATCAAAGCCGACATCATCACCGTAGCCAAAGGCATCGGCAACGGCTTCCCGATGGGTGGCGTACTTATCAGCCCGATGTTCACCGCCGTATACGGACAACTGGGAACCACCTTCGGCGGAAACCACCTGGCTTGCAGTGCCGCACTTGCCGTACTGGACGTGATAGAGCAGGAAAACCTCGTGGCAAATGCTGCCCAAGTAGGCGAATACCTGCTGACAGAACTGAAGAAATTCCCCCAAATCAAAGAAGTCCGCGGACGCGGCCTGATGATAGGTATGGAGTTTGAAGCCCCCATCAAGGACTTGCGCCTGAAACTGCTGAAAGAACAGCATGTATTCACCGGCGTCAGCGGCACGAACGTCATCCGTCTGTTGCCCCCGCTCTGCCTCAGCATGAAGGAAGCAAACGAGTTCCTCGAACGCTTTCAGAAGGTTCTTTGATATATTTGACAGATAATCAGCCAGCAAAAGAAACGGCCGGAAAGACAATCCCTCTCTTTTCGGTCGTTTTTACTTAAAATTTATCTACCTTTGTCCACAGATTACTCATTTAACACCAAGAATATATGAGAACAGCTATCATCGGAGCAGGAAACATGGGCGGCTCCATCGCCCGCGGACTGGCAAAAGGAACCATCATCCCCGCCAGTGACATCATAGTTTCAAACCCCTCACAAGGCAAGCTGGATGCTTTGAAGGCAGAATTCCCCGCCATGCAAATCACCCACGACAATCAGGAAGCCGTGACCGGAGCAGACTTTATCATCCTTGCCGTGAAACCGTGGCTGATAAAGCCCGTAATGAGCGAACTGAAACTGAAAAGCAAGCAAATCATAATCTCCGTAGCCGCCGGCATCCCCTTCGAGGAACTGGCGCACTATGTAGCGGACAAGACGATGACCATGTTCCGCCTCATCCCCAACACCGCCATCAGCGAACTGGAAAGCATGACACTCATCGCCAGCCGCAACGCCACCCGCGAGCAGGAACAACTGATGCTGGATGTATTCAACCAAATGGGACTTGCCATGCTCATCCCCGAAGAGAAGATTGCAGCCACCACTTCCATGACTTCCTGCGGCATAGCCTACGTACTGAAGTACATCCAGGCAGCCATGCAGGCAGGTATCGAACTCGGCGTCTATCCCAAAGACGGTATGCGGATGGTAGCCCAATCCGTGAAAGGCGCCGCCGAACTGATACTGAACAACGACACGCATCCCAGCATGGAGATAGATAAGGTATGCACCCCCGGCGGTATCACCATCAAGGGCATCAACGAGTTGGACCACGAAGGATTCTCTTCCGCCATCATCAAAGCCATCAAGAAAAGCGTATAAAACGAACTAAATACAAATAACTAATTCATCAACCACATGGAAGACCAAATCAGACAAATAGCCGAACGCCTGCGCGGACTGCGAGAAGTACTGGAGCTAACCGCCGAAGACATCGCCCGCGACTGCGACCTTTCTGCTGAAGAATACCGCCTTGCCGAAACGGGAGACTTCGACATCTCCGTCAGCATGCTGCAAAAGATTGCCCGCCACTACGGCATTTCGCTGGACGCATTGATGTTCGGTCAGGAACCCAAAATGAGTACTTACTGCCTGACGCGTGCCGGAAAAGGCACAAGCATAGAGCGCACCAAAGCCTATAAATACCAGTCACTCGCCGCCGGTTTCATCAACCGCAACGCCGACCCGTTCATCGTCACCGTGGAACCCAAGCCGAACGACGAGCCGATACACTACAACAGCCACGCCGGACAAGAATTCAACCTGGTGCTGGAAGGACGTATGATGGTGAGCATCGACGGTAAAGAACTTATTTTAAACGAAGGAGACAGCCTTTACTTCAACTCCAAACTGCCCCACGGCATGAAGGCGCTGGATGGAAAGACAGTACGTTTCCTGGCGGTAATCATGTAATTCCCTTTGCTTATTATGGTAGAAAAATTCTTATCACAGACGTCCTTCACATCACAAGAGGACTTCGTAAAGAACCTGAAGATAAACGTACCGGAGAACTTCAACTTCGGCTACGATGTAGTAGATGCCTGGGCTGCCGAGCAACCCGACAAACCCGCCCTGTTATGGACCAACGATAAAGAAGAGCACCGGCAATTCAGCTTCGCCGACATGAAACGCTATACCGACATGACCGCCTCGTATTTCCAGAGCCTCGGCATCGGTCATGGCGACATGGTGATGCTGATACTGAAGCGCCGTTTCGAGTTCTGGTACAGCATTATTGCACTGCACAAACTCGGTGCCGTAGTTATCCCCGCCACGCACTTGCTGACGAAGAAGGACATCGTTTACCGTTGCAATGCCGCCGACATCAAGATGATAGTCTGCGCCGGCCAACCGGTCATTAC
>OGZX01001816.1_pt1 | contig 19585 bp, 17 predicted proteins | sample 1576881 | NCBI WGS metagenome assembly OGZX01 (sample SAMEA3541542, study PRJEB24748) | human gut metagenome | biome: human gut; feature: human-associated habitat; material: faeces | place: China | collected 2012
GGCGTAGCAAAAGCCCTAGAGAAATATAAGCCGGACATAGTAATCGCAGGACCTGCCTTCAATGCGGGACGCTACGGAATGGCCTGCGGTAACATTCTTAAAATCTGCAGTCTGAAAGGCATACCGGCTTTTTCGGGAATGTACCCCGAAAATCCCGGTGCAGAAATGTTCCGTACATACGGTTTTATTACAAAAACCAGAAATTCTGCCGGGAGTATGAGGTCTGCGATAGCGGATATGACTGCCCTGATTAGGAAAGTCCTTACGGACCCCAGGTCCTTAGACCCCAAGGCCGACAACTATATCCAAAGGGGACAGAGAATCAACAAATTTTCCAATAAGACCGGCGCCGAAAGGTGTGTTGAAATGATGCTTAATAAGGTCAATGGAAGGCCCTACGAAACAGAACTGCCGATGCCTACATACAACAGAGTGCCTCCGGCGCCTGCCATTAAGGAGCTGTCCAAGGCTGTCATAGCCCTGGTAACAACTGGTGCTGTTGTGCCGGAGGGGAACCCGGACCATATTGAGACCGGTATTGCAACTAAGTTTGGAAAGTACTCATTTAGTAAGGATTACGGCGGTTTCCATATGCCCAGGCATCAGATGATACATGGAGGCTGCGATCCTGTATATGCCCAGGAAGATCCCAACCGAATGATTCCTGCCGACGTATTAAAGGATATGGAGGCAGAAGGAAAAATCGGTAAGCTCAGCGATACTCTCTTTGTTACTTCGGGAAATGGCTGCGCAACCAACAATGCAGTTGCCTTTGGACAGGCAATTGCTGCAGAGCTTAAGGCGATGAAGGTTGACGGTATTATTCTGACTTCTGCCTGAGGAACCTGTACTCGTTGCGGCGCAACGATTGTCAGGGAAACCGAAGCACAGGGAATTCCGGCAGTGCATGTATGTACTGTAACACCTATTTCCATCAATGTAGGCGCCAACAGGGTTGTGCCTGCCATGGCAATTCCGTATCCGACAGGAAATATTGAACTGGAAAAGGAGGATGAGAAGTTATTCCGCCGCCATATGCTTGATACAGCCGTGGAGGCGCTTGCAACTGAAATTACGGAACAGACAATCTTTTGAGAGGAAAAGGCAGTATGAACGTATTGGTAGTGACAAATAATCCGGAAGCCGGAGAGAGACTGGAAAAACTCGGCCTCTGTGTAGAGTTTACGGATGGGAATGCAAAAAGAAGCCTGCTCTATGCCAGGGACTTAATTATTAAAGGCTGGCATTTGGCTGCTGATCCCAGAGGCGGCTACAATAAAAGATATAATCCCTGCCATACGGTATTCTTGTGTGACGAGGCCATCAGCAATATGGGGGAGGATGTGCTGGTTCTGGAAAAACTGGCTCAGTTTCATGATTCGCCTTATCGCCCCGATGCCCTTTACACGGATTTGGAGCTTAAGGACTTTCAAATATTGGACATGTCGATTGCTCTGAGAACCACAGAGCATCTGAAGTGTTATATGGACGAATTATCATATAAGAAAGTGAGGAAAGTATGAATAAAAAGCTTAATATAGGCAGAGTCGTCACTATCGGCGGCGCATTCATCGCATTTGCTATTGGTTCTGGTTTCTCTACCGGTCAGGAAATTATGCAGTTTTTTGCGGCATATGGAACGGAAATAGTTCTTTGCGCTGTCGTTTTCTTTATAGGCAACCTTTACATGAACTATAATTTTCTGGAGGCGGGCCGCAAAGGCCAGTTTGAAAAAGGAAGCCAGGTTTTTAACTATTTCGGTGGAAAATACATAGGTCTGTTTTTTGACTGGTTCTCCGTCATCTTTTCCTTTGCATCTTATTTTGTCATGATTGCTGGCGCAGGAGCTACCCTGCAGCAGCAGTTTGGTATTCAGCCTGCTATTGGCGCTGTAATAATTGCTGCTCTTGCAGGACTAACGGTAATGCTGGGACTCAATAAACTGGTTGATATCATAGGAAAAATCGGTCCTGCAATTATTGTGCTGTGCCTTCTTGCAGGCCTTGTAGGCATTATCAACGGTAACCTCAGTTTCCAGGAAGCAGAGGTGCTGATTCCCGGCTCCGGAATTATAGCGGCTTCCGGAACATGGTGGGGTTCCATGATTTCCTACCTTGGATTTGGCATGCTGTGGTTTGCACCATTCCTGGCAGCCATTGGCAAGGAGGAGAGGAATCCCAAGGATGCCCAGTACGGTACTATCATGGGAGTTCTTGTCCTGACCCTGGCAGTTTTGATTGTAGGAAGCGCATTGATTAAGAATATAGATTTGGTTGGCGCTTCCCAGATTCCGCTTCTGCTGATTCTGCATCAGAGCAGTCCCTTCCTTGCAACCGTCTTCAGCGTGGTGATTTTTGCGGGAATCTATACCACAGCCTGTCCGCTTCTCTGGACACCGGTAAACCGCGTGGCTAAGGAAGGAACTAATACCTACAAGATTGCTGCCATTGTTCTGGCGGCTGCGGGCTGTGTTATCGGATTGGTAGCGCCTTATGCAGCCATTGTGAATTTCATCTATGCGGTCAACGGAAAGGTGGGATTCCTGCTGGTGGCCCTGGTTATCATTAAAAACATCAGAGACGCTGCGGCCCGAAAGAATGCATGACCGTTAATGTTTGCCTTCTGTCTGCCGGCGGATTTATTACCGCCGGCAGAAGGGTATACTTTTGCGTATCCTTGGGGAACATAGAAGGGCAAATATTCGTTCATAAGGGGGGTGATATCGTGGACAATCAAAACAACAGACCCAATAGGTTAATCAATGAGAAATCGCCCTATCTGCTGCAGCATGCGTACAATCCGGTGCAGTGGTTTCCGTGGGGAGAGGAGGCATTTGAGAAAGCAAGGCTGGAAAATAAGCCTGTTTTCTTATCTATTGGGTACAGCTGACCTGTCCCGGATGAAGTACATGTCATTGGTGCCATGTGATGGAACGGGAATCATTTGAAAATGAGGTGATTGCGGAAATCCTGAACAGGGAATATGTCTGTGTTAAGGTGGACCGGGAGGAACGGCCGGATGTGGATTCTGTATATATGTCAGTGTGCCAGGCCATGAACGGACAGGGCGGATGGCCGCTGACTATCATAATGACGCCGGACTGCAGGCCCTTTTTTTCCGGTACCTATTTTCCTCCCAGGGCCCGTTATGGCAGGCCGGGTCTGGAAGAACTGCTGACAGCGGCAGCAGGACAGTGGAAGGTGAAAAAAGAAAAACTTCTGGACCAGGCAGGTCAGATAGAGAAATACCTAAAAAGCCATGAACGGACAGAAAGGCAGGCCGAGCCGGAGCTTGGGGCGGTGCACCAGGCATTCAGGCAGTTGGCGGATTGTTTTGACAGTAAAAACGGCGGTTTTGGAAGTGCGCCCAAGTTTCCCGCGCCCCACAACCTGATATTTCTGATGGAGTATGGCGCAAGGGAGAAGCGGCCTGAGGCATTGGCCATGGCGGAGAAAACCCTGGTGCAGATGTACAGGGGCGGTATCTTTGACCACATTGGAGGCGGATTTTCCAGATATTCCACGGACGGGCAGTGGCTGGTGCCACACTTTGAGAAAATGCTCTACGACAACAGCCTGCTTGTCATGGCTTACATCAAAGCCTATGGAAGCACCGGGCGGAAGATGTATGGGTGCGTGGCGGAAAAGATTCTGGAATATGTCAGGCGGGAGCTTACAGATTCCCAGGGAGGCTTTTACTGCGGCCAGGACGCGGACAGCGATGGTGTGGAAGGAAAATACTATGTATTTACCCGGGAGGAGATAAGGGAGGTACTGGGAGAGAAAGCGGGCAGGGACTTTTGCCGGCAATATGGAATAACAGGGCATGGTAATTTTAAAGGCAGGAGCATACCCAACCTGCTGGAAAATGATAATTACGAGGAGATTTGTGAGGAACCGTGGGGCAATGGTGACCATGGCGGCAATATCTGTCATGGCTCCTGTGACACCATTGGAGGCAGAGAAAATGAGGAGTGCCGAAGACTGTATCAATACCGGATTGACCGCGCCAGGCTTCACAAGGACGACAAGATACTGGTTTCCTGGAACAGTTGGATGATTTGTGCATGCGCGATGGCAGGAGCAGTGCTGGGGGAAGAGCAGTATGTGGATATGGCTGTCAGGGCGGATGCATTTATAAAAAGCCATCTTGTCAAGGAGGGCCGTCTGATGGTGCGCTACCGTGACGGAGATGCAGCGGGAGAGGGAAAACTGGATGATTATGCCTGTTATAGTCTTGCGTTGCTGGAGCTGTACCGGGTGACGTTCCGGGTTGATTACCTGAAAAGGGCAGCTGCCTGGGCGGAGATAATGACGGAACAGTTCTTTGACCGGGAACGCGGGGGATTTTATCTGTATGCCAAGGACGGCGAACAGCTTATTGTGAGGACAAAGGAAACCTATGACGGTGCCATGCCGTCTGGGAATTCCGTGGCAGCTCAGGTACTGTACCGTCTGACCCGGATTACCGGTGATGTCACATGGCAGAAGGTGCTGGAAAAACAGCTCTGTTACCTGGCAGGCGCTATGGACGGATATCCTTCCGGGCACAGCTATGGGCTTCTGACCATGATGGATGTGCTGTATCCCGCTAAGGAGCTGGTATGTACGCTGTCGTCTGGCTCTGACACGGAAAGGCGCAGGAAGCGGGCTGCTCAGCTTGCGAATCTGGCCGTAACCGCAGAAGGACTGACTGTGGTGGTAAAAACAGAGGAAAATGCACGGGAAATGGAGCGTCTTATACCCTATACAAAAGATTATCCGGTGCCTGATACCGGTGAATTATTTTACCTCTGTGTGGGGCATGAATGTATGCAGCCGGTTCCGCAGCTTGAACAGCTGATTGAGAAACTTTAAGAGAGGACATGAGCCTTAAGAAAATGTCCGGGAATATTGAGATACATGTCATTGCTGGGGAAAAAATGCCAGGATATCTGGAATAAGCCGGGAGGCCCGATGGTCCTTCCGGCTTGCTTTTTTCAGGGGTTTGCATCAGTCCTCTGTTTCAGAGCATTGCTGCAGGTCTTTGCTTCCGGGTCTTTGCTTCAGCCGCGGAACCGGGTAGATATGAGCGGGAGAATATGGTAAACTTGATGCAGTGGCAGGAAACGCTATATAAGATGATTATGGAGAAAGACGAGGGTATTATGATCAAAAAAGAGACAGTAACAAAGACGGATTTATTGAAGGTATTGGACCTGATGGAGGCATCCGGCATACAGTACTGGCTGGACGGCGGCTGGGGTGTGGACGTGCTGGTCGGGAAGCAGACCAGGGAGCACAGGGACGTAGATATCAACTTTGATGCCCGGTGCACAGACGTATTGCTTGACGCCTTGGTTTCCCGAGGTTATGAAATCGTGACAGACTGGCGCCCGGTGCGGATTGAACTTTACCACCCGGAGCTGAGTTATGTGGACATCCATCCATTTGTAATCAATGATGATGGAACTGCAAAGCAGGCAGACCTGGAAGGCGGATGGTACGAATTTGAGGCGGATTATTTCGGAAGCGTGGTTTTTGAGGGCAGGACCATACCGTGTATCTCGGCAAAGGGTCAGAAAGTATTCCATACAGGGTATGAACTCAGGGAAGTGGATAAGCATGACATCCGGAATATCGACCATTTGCTTGCTGTTCAAGCCAGCAGCAGGGATGAGACAGGGGGAGATGTATGCCAGGCAGAAAAATAGGGGGAAAGTTGTCGGCGTATTTGAGAAGAAAGCAGGAATCCAGGCCGCCCAATCCGCCCAATCCGTCTAATACATATGAACCATTGTCGGACGCCCATGCCGCATACCTAAAGGATTTAGTTAAGCGGGCAGGAAAAAAGGACGGTACGCGTGAAATTTTCGGTTCGTCCAAACATGGATACAAACTGAATCCCACCGTGACACGGGAGGAGGTCAGGAGGTTTGAGGCGCGCTGGCACCTGACTCTTCCGGATGAATATGTATTTTTTCTCACCAAGGTGGGAAATGGCGGCGCAGGACCGTATTATGGCCTTTACTCCCTGGAAAATCTGGACCGGTACAACGAATATCTGGGGTTCTATGATGCCAGGGATAAGGAAGCCCTGCCTCCGTTCATTGACCGGAATATGAGTCCTGTTAACTGGGCGCGGGCCATGGAAGAGATGGAGGATATAAATGATGATAATGAATATGATGTCCGGATGAAGCAGGTCTGCTCCGGCCTGTTGGTCATAGGCACCCAGGGGTGCACCTACGATAATCTGCTGATGTGGAAGGGGAGCGAGAGAGGAAAAATTGTATATATAGACTGGAATATGGAGCCGGAATACGGTCCCTTTTTAACGGGTCTCACATTTCTGGAGTGGTTTGAGCAGTATTTCCTGGAAATTCTGGCCGGGCATAACCTTACATCCTATGGTTATATCAGCCTTAAATCCCAGCAGGAACTCAGGAAGGAGTATGGGGGAGCTGTTCTGACAGAGGACAAGCTTAGGATTCTGGCCGGATTCCATAAGTTTACAGAGGCGGAGCCTGAAACAATTGAGCTTCTGTTACAGCGGGACAGACCCGAGACAGATGGGGCAAAGGGAGAGCTGCTTTTTAAACTGGCGCCAATGAAAGGGCTGAAGATGTTTGAAGAAACTATCGTTGGAAACCATCCCCAGGGAGCCGTGGCCTGCGCCAGGAGAATGCCGGACCAGTATAAGGACCGGTTTTACGGGAAAATGCTGGGTCTGCTGTACCGCCCTGATATAAAGGACAAGGCCCGTATCTTATTTTTTCTGGGAGACTGCAGTAACAGGAAGGCTGCGGATTTGAAGGGATTTGCAGAAAATATGGAAAACAGTAGCGAGGACAGGCGTACAGCTGTTTACGTGATGGGAAAATGCCCGGATAAACTGGATTTTGCGGAATTTTTTGCAAAACGGATGCAGGGGGAGGATTACTGGCTGGCCCACGCCGCACTGCAGGCAATGTCCCGGACTCCCTGTGCGGAGCTGACAGATACATATGAGTGGATGTGGAAGCGATATGAGGGGGACCGCATGATGCGCTCCAATCTGCAGATTGCATTTGAGGCAAATGGGATTGAGAAGAGGTAGAACCATTGATGCAGAACCGGCTCAAGGATGACCGGAAGAGATATACCCTGACGGGCGGCCCTGCGGTGAAAAACACTTTCCCGCAGAGCATGGGAGATATGTCGGAATCCGGCAGTATATAGGAAAACGGAGCCAGTAAAAGCTGTAAATGCGGCAGCTTATTTACACCAAACCATACAAGGGGTGTATAATAGATGATATACGACTTGGCGGGACATCTGGGAGGGCTTTGATTGGGATAGACAAATGAAAAGCTGCGGTGCGGGGTATGGGTATGAACGGGATTCGTCTTATAAGGGAATGGTTTCTGAAAGGATATAATAAAGAGTACTTTGATACATACAGATCAGAGATCGAGCGGTATAATACTGGGATATTGACATTTTTAATGCGCTGGTGCTGTCGCTTCTGGTATTTGTGTTTGTTTCGGGTTTCTTTACCGGATATGTGGCTCCCATGCAGCCGGTTTATGTTGGGACGGCTGTGTTTACGCTGTTGGAGATGGCAGCAGACCGGTGGTTGCTGTTTAAGAGCAGCAGGGGCATAGAGGCTGCCGTCTTCCTTTGTATGATGAAAATTTATATTTTCTGTATTATTTCCGGAGTTTCCTATAGTCTGGATATGCCGGCCATCAGTTTTTACTCGTTTATGATTGTGATGTCCATTCTTTTCATAGCAAGTCCATGGAAGCTGGATTTGTTTAATTTTCTAGCCGGTATAATATTCTGTATATGCAGCTTTAAGGCCAAGCCTGTCTTACTGGCCCTGGCGGATATTTACAATTGCTGGGTTTTGTACGGAGTTGCATCTGCTGTCTCGTTCTGTATTGTGCCGACAAGGCGCTGTATTGTGCCAAACAGCATGGCAGGAATAAGATTGCCGGTTACGGGGGAGTGAATCGGAATCAATAGACAGGTGTAATGAGAGATATGAAGAAGGCAGGAGGTGTGAAAAATCTCCTGTCTTTCTGTTATTATAATATCGAAAAACGCCCTGTAGCCTTGTTTCATAAAAGATGGCTGAGACAAAGGTCATTTGGCATCAGTTGCAACATTGTTGCATTGTTGACTGCCTTTGTTGCATACATGTTACGAGGTATAATTGAATCATTCTATTTTCATATTCCATTTTTTTGACAGTACCCTAATATTCTTAGCTTTTTGGCAAAAATGTTGTCACTTTTTCCTTCATTAATTTTTGGCATGATATTTGCTGTTATAGTTTGGTAGTAGCAAATATACCCATAACATTATCTGTAGCATCATGGACTGAACTTATTATTTACATAGAATGGGACAGGGATGGCTGTTACAGGAAGGGTGAGAAGAAAAATATAAAACAGAAAGGAAATGCGCGATATGGATTACACAAGTTTATTTAAGAACAACGGCGGAAAAAAGTCAAAAGTAGGAATTATAGGTGCAACCCGCGGATATGGCTATACGCTGTTAGCACAAATTCCAAAGGTTGAGTTAATGGAACTGAGGCTGATTTCTTCGCGGCATACAGACGAATGTGTAGAGGTGCTCACAGGTCTTGGATACAAGAAAGAGGATATTATTATATGCGGGAATAAAGAGCAGGTTGAGAGTGCTCCCAGCCATGCGGTTCTCATTGTAAACGACTATCGGCTGGTACTGGAAAGTGATATTACGGCATTAGTTGAGTGCACGGGAAACACGGCTGTGAGTTCAGAGGTATCAGCGGATGCATTAAAGAAGGGAATCAATGTATATATGGTTTCAAAGGAGACTGACAGTGTGTGTGGTCCTATGTTGAATCATATTGCTGAAAAACACGGTACCGTATACTCTCTGGTTAACGGGGATCAGCCAAGAAATCTTTTGGACCTTTACTCTTGGGGAAAAGTATTGGGATTAGAGATCATAGCAGCCGGTAAAGCCAGCGAGTATGACTTTGTATGGGATCCGGATACTGACGAATTCACCTATATGGAAGGCCCTGAAAAACCGCACGAGAATATTCCGGGTCTGAAGGAAGTCTGGCATTATGAAGGCCGCGAGACATTGGAGGGACGCCGTAAGCTGTTAGAAAAATATATGGCGGTTATTTCCGCTGATCTTTGTGAAATGAACCTTGTATCCAATGTAACTGGGCTGGTGCCGTCTGACAGACGTCTGAATTATCCTATTGCAAAAATCAGCGAACTGGCAGATATCTTTATTCCGGAGGAAGATGGCGGCATACTTAAGAAGACTGGTGTTGTAGATGTATTCTGCAATCTGCGTGCGCCGGATGAGGCCAGTTTTGCAGGGGGTGAGTTCATCATCATCAAATGCGAGAATGAGACCGTATGGGAACTGCTTACAAGTAAAGGGCATGTGGTAAGCCGTAATGGCAAATATGCGTGTATCTATCTTCCTTATCATTATATGGGACTTGAGACGCCTATATCCATTCTGTTAGGAGATATCCTGGGACTAGGTACTCACTCTGAATGCCGCCAGGTTTCCGTTATGGCCGGAGTGGCCCAGAAGGACATGCCTAAGGGAACCATACTTAAGGTCCAGGGACATCATCATTCCATTGAGGGTCTGGTTCCGGAATTGTGGGAACTCAAGGATGCTGGAAATGTGGCTCCGTTCTATCTGTTAAATGGTACAACACTTCTGGAAGATGTAAAGGCAGGGCAGCCTATAACAAAGGATGTGGTGGATTTGTCAGGAAGCCTTCCCTATAAATTATATAATGAGGGATTGAAGCTTTGATTGAAAAACAGGATAGAGCATGAAGTTGTGACATAGAATAAGAGATGCTGCTGCAAATAGAATTTCGGTTTGCAGCAGCATCCTTTTTATAGGTGTAAACTGAGACATTTTTGGCCGGATTATAAGGAGAATTAAAGTATAAAGACGGCAGGGCCGGTACGGTTAAATACACGATTGTATTTCCCGGTGCCGGCCCTGAAGTTTATCAGCAAAGTAGTGCTCTGCTTAGATTCAGAAAATAATGGTTCCGTCCTGAATTACAGATGTAACCTTTTTTAAAGCTTCGATATTATCTAATGGATTGCCATCCAGGATTGCCAAATCAGCTGCTTTTCCTTCCATGATAGATCCGGTAGTTCCGTCTACCCGGCAGATCCGAGCTGCGTTGATTGTGATTCCAGACAGTACATCCCGGTTTTTAGCACCCAGACCAGAGATATAGCAGGCCTCCTGGGCCAACCCCTGATGCAGACCATCAGTGCCAATGCCAAACTTAAGTCCGCCCTTAATGGCGCCGGATAAACATTTACAGATAATTTCCTTTTCACGAAGGCTTCCCTCGCTGTCATGGGGGGAGAATTTAAATAACAACTGGTCATTCAGGGCGTAACTGGGAGTATATACTACCCAGCGGTCCTCCTTATTAACACGTTCTACCTGGGGCTGGGTGATATAATACACATGTTCCAGACAGTCAATGCCTGCAGTCAGGCAGTCGTCTAATCCCTGTCCTCCAGAACAATGGCAAGCTGTGGTTATATTAACGCTTTTTGCTTCTTCTACCACCACTTTCAGCTCCTCTAAGGTCAAAAAGTGATAAATGAAAGGTGTTGCATTGATAACCTTTGTCATAAATACCTTCAGAAAATCGACACCGCGGGCAATATTTTCCCTGGAAGTCCGGCGGAAATCTTCCGCGCCGCAATGGGGCATTCCTACATATCCATGCCCATGGCTGCTGCGCATGCCGATGCCGCTGACAACCAGCTTCGGTCCTGCAATCCTTCCTTCTTTCTGCGCCTTTTTACATGTTACATCAATATAAAACCTGTCTCCCAGACATCTGGAGGTGGTTACGCCGGCTGCCAGGTCGTCCTTCATCGTTTTAATGGCGCGTATGGTCTGCTCTGCCTCGCAGTCCTCCATTTTGACCAGGTGATTTTCAAGTCTGGCGTCTAAGGCCAGATGGTTGTGACAGTCAATCATGCCAGGGATTATTACCTTATCGCCATAGTCAATTACATTTATTTGCTCTGGTATTTCAACTTGGGAGATATTATCGTAAATTTTTTGGATTTTGCCATTTTCAATAAGAAGCCCGCTGTTTTCCTTAACTTCCAGCTGATCGCCTGCTATGATTTTATTTGCCTTAATGATATAACGTTCCATAAAATTCCTCACTTTCTTGATATGCGGGTAAGTCCATTATTATTTCTGCTGCTTTTTGGCAGCCCTTTTGGCAAAGAACCCAGTCAGGATAGGAGTCAGAATGGCTGTGATAACAACAGCACCAGCTACCTGTGCAGTAGCCACGCCCACCACTGGTTCCAGGGAAGGATCTGCCATGGCAACGGATGCAGGTACAGCCACGGCATTACCTCCAGTGGTGCCAATGGCCATTCCCATAGGATCTGGTTTCCTTCGAATCAGGCTGTAAAGGTAATACGTAAGTATACCCGTAAATAAAACAGTTATAAGTCCAAGGACAATACCGCCAGCGCCGGCTTTTGCAATGGTAAACAGGCTTGTATTGGCTCCCAGCACAAAGCCGTTAAAGGGGAGCAGCATAGCTAATCCGTTGGATAGAAGCACCTTGAAATCTTCATCCAGATTGCCTAAAATCATACCGATAATCAGGGGAACTATGGCTGCTACCAGAGACAGAATTGGAATTTCCGCAAGGCCGGTGGTGCCTAATGCAATCATGGTAAGAAATGGACCATCGTTTAGGGACAAGATAGCGATTGCTCCTACATCTGTATTGTCTCCAAACTCTTTTGCCAGGGCAGTATAGATGGCACCATTGGAGTTAGTAACGGCTGTGATAACTGCCAATGGAGTAAGACCTAAAATTCCCATGGGTCCGAACAGCTTGTTAAGACCCAGGCCAAGCAACACACCGATGGCATATTTTAAAATGGTCAGTACTGCTCCCTTGTAGAGCGGAAGCGCAGCCTGTTTGAAGTTGATTGTTGCACCGCTGCACAGGATGAACAGGCCTACCAGTGTAGAGGTTCCTGTTTTAAAAAGACCTGTTGTAAAACCTCCAATCTCCAGTACCTGTGGGATGAACGTGTTGACTAAACAGCCAATCAATAGCGGAATGACCATCATACCCCCAGGAAATTTTTTCATTGTCGCGCAAATCTTCATAAAATATACCTCTCCTTCTTCTTGATTTTGGAATAGAGCGCCATTACCCCGGAGACTGACCACCCCGGCAGGGCCAGAGTAAGGCGTGTTCCTATTGCCCGATGCATTTATCTAAAGCAATTATTATGCCAAGTATATGAATAATCGTTAAAAATAATAAAAGCTTCATAAAAGACAAAAGAAAAAGGTCGATATATTGAGAAATACATCAGGGGTGAGGGGGAGTGCGATTGCAACACCATTACAGCAAAAAATGCAACGATATCACAACAAAATGTGCAACACCATTGCATGAATTGAATTATATTTTTATATTATATTTCTGCATTTTTCTCCATAGTGTAGAACGGTTGATTCCCAGAAGTCTGGCTGCCTTGGTCTGGTTGCCGCTGCATTCTCTAAGTGCCCATAAAATGGAACTTTCTTCGCTGGAGGTTTGAGATGCAGTATAGGAAGGAAGCGGAGATGTATCTTCTAAATCCTGGGGATATAATGCCTTTAGCAAATCATCTCTGGTGATTGTATTGCCGGAGCAGATTACCAGAGATCGCTCTACAATATTGCGCAGTTCCCGTATATTTCCATTAAATGGATAATCATTAAGAACAGATAAGGCTGAAATATTGATTTCAGGAACAGGAATACCGTTCTCCTGTCCCCGCTGCCTCATCAAATGAAGAAACAGAAGCTCAGCGTCCCGTTCTCTCTGGCGAAGGGGAGGGAGGAAAATTCTCAGTACATCCAGGCGGTACATCAAATCGCGGCGGAACAATTCTTTACCGGCAAGCTGATTGATGCTTTTATTGGTGGCGGAAATAATACGGACATTGATGGAGATGACCTTGTTATCACCAATTCTTCTGACTTCACGTTCCTGGAGGACACGCAGTAACTTGGTCTGGGTGGAAAGTGATATTTCCCCGATTTCGTCCAGAAACAGGGTTCCTCCGTGCGCCTGTTCAAAGAGTCCCATTTTACCGCCTTTAACGCTGCCGGTAAAGGCGCCTTCCACATAGCCAAAAAGCTCGCTTTCCAGCAGATTTTCCGGGAGGGCGGCACAGTTGATGGCGACGAAAGGACCATTTTTACGAGAACTGGCATTGTGGATGCTCTGCGCAAATAATTCCTTTCCAGTTCCGGTTTCTCCTACAATGATGACATTGGAATCCGAGGCGGCATATCTGCGCGCCGTGTCAATGGTGGCGTCGATGACAGCACTCTTATGAATAATGTCGTCAAAGGTATATTTTGCCCGGAGTCCTTTTTCACTGAGGCTTCGGCGGATTTGATTCTCTAGCTTCTGTATCTCGGTAATATCAGATAAGGTAATCACGACACCGGAAATGTTGTTATTGACCACCACTGGGACAAAGGAGGCGGATACAGTAATGTTGCTTTTGGGGATGGTAAGAATGCTGCCGCTTATTTCCTGTCCACCCTTTAAAACTTCACTAAAGGATTTGTAAAGATAGGGAAGGGTGGTCTGAAGAGACTTTGACAGCAGGCTGATATTGTTGTTCATGGCTTTGACTACACGGTTGCGTACCCGTATGGTTCCAGAGGAATCAATATACAGAATGCCGTCCTTGGAGGCGTATATGATGGTCTTATAGGTCTCAGCAACAATCCGTTCAATCTGTATCTGCTCCACCGTACGTATGGCTTCATTGATTGCCTGAAGGATGGTATCCTCTCCGGTACGTATGAGGCGGGATAGGATGCCATGTCTTTCGGCCAGCTCTACAGCAGAGTACCCTCCGATTAGCGCGTCACAGCCATGGACGATGGCTTCACCTATGTTGGCTTCCAGGTCCTTGTGATTGCTGGCCGGATAAATTTCCACCTGGCATCCTAATAGTTTGCATATGTCAGAGGCTTCATATATTTTTCCATAAAATCCACAAATAGCAATCCGGGTGGAGTTAAAATCTTTACGGCATTCAGCTACAGTACGGATGATATCATAACCGGAAATTGCCAGGTCGATAACGGGAGTTTGGGGATGCATGGTTTTCAGCTGTTTTGCGCTGAAACCGCGGGCGATGACAGCATCGTAACTACCTGCATTGATCTTGGAAATCTGGTCAACTGTCAATACCTGTATGTCTGCGCAGATTCGTTTGTTTTCAGGATGATTGTCTAAGACATACTCAACCTTTTCCCGAAGTTCAGGGTATGGTACAATAAATAATATATGGATCATGGCATGCCTCCTATGGTTGGTTATACAGTTGTTGCTGTTTCGATTCTACAATAATGCAACAATTTGGTCAACGGTTTTGCAACATATATGAGCGGAAGATAAAGCAGGAAGGCTGTGATTCAAATTGGCATGAAATTTGCTAATATATATTGTATAATATATCATTTCATGATAACAGGAGGTAAACTATGCCAATATTCGGATGTGTAGCCGATGATTTTACAGGCGCCAGCGACGCCGCTTCATTTTTGGTAAAGGGAGGCATGTCGGTCCAGCTCTTTAACGGAATTCCGGCAAAAGGAAGCAGGGTTGGGGAGGGAATACAGGCCATTGTAATAGCGCTTAAATCCAGGACCCAGGATACCGGGGAGGCAGTGGCGGATACCCTGCGGGCTCTGGGGTGGTTAAAGGAGCAGGGGGTTGAGAGGTTTTATCTGAAATACTGTTCCACCTTTGACTCTACTCCGAAGGGGAATATCGGCCCTGCTGCCGATGCGGCCATGGAATTTCTCGGCGTGTCCTATACGGTCCTGTGCCCAGCGCTTCCGGTCAACGGACGGGTGGTAATGAAGGGTGAATTGTATGTGGGCGGTGTGCCTCTGCATGAGAGCCCCATGAAGAACCATCCTCTGACCCCCATGTGGGACGCCAGAATCGCGAATCTGATGAAGCCCCAGAGCAAGTATTCCTGCGTGGAGCTATGGAAGGAGCAGATGGACAGGCCGGCAGATGAAATCCATGCCATGCTCTCGGATCAGGCGGACACACAGGAGCATTACTATGTGATACCGGATTACCAGGATATGGAGGATGGGGGGCGGATTGTGGAGCTGTTCGGGGATTTGGCCCTGCTGACAGGAGGGAGTGGGATTCTGGAGCCGCTGGCAAAGCATCTGAGCCGCCGTCAGGATATACTGCCGGAGCTTGATATTCGGGCAGAAGGAGCCGCCGTCCTGATTGCGGGAAGCTGTTCCAGGGCTACCCTGGAACAGATTGCCCATTTCCAAACCCACGGCGGATTCAGCTATAAGATGGATCCCATGGCCATGCTTGAGGGCAGGGAGTCTCTGGAGGACGCATGGAGGTTTGTGAGAGAGAACTGGGGAACACCAGTGCTTATTTACAGCTCCGATACAGCCCGGAATGTGAAAGAAGTGCAGCAATATGGACAGGAGCGTGTGGCTGAGATGCTGGAACAGGCAGCCGCAGAGCTGGCGGAACGGGCAGTAGCCCATGGAATCAGGAGGGTGGTGGTGGCAGGAGGGGAAACCTCGGGCGCGGTAACAAAACGGCTGGGATTCTCTTCCTACAGGATTGGCGCCAGCGTTGCGCCCGGAGTGCCGGTAATGGTGCCCATGGAGAATGAGGCGCTTCGCCTGGTATTAAAGTCCGGGAATTTTGGACAGGAAGATTTTTTTGTGAGAGTATTGGAGATGACGCAGACGGAGGATGGAAAATGATGGATAGGGAGTTAGCGCAGAAATTAGAGGATGCGGTCTGGATTGGAAGGAGCCTGTTTGAGCGCAGCAAGACATCTGGTTCATCGGCCAATATGAGCTTTTTCCACAATGGAACGATGTACATCAGCCGGAGCGGAAGCTGCTTTGGCACCCTGAAGGCGGATGAATTTGCAGTCATGGATATGAATGGCGCAAGTCTGAGCGGCAGCAAGCCCAGCAAGGAATGGCCCCTGCACCTGAAGGTATACCAGAAGAAACCGGGAACAGGCGCGGTCATCCATACCCATGGCACCTATGGGGTATTGTGGAGTTTTGTGCCTGCTGAGGACGAAACAGACGTAATTCCGGATCATACCCCGTATCTGAAGATGAAGCTGGGTAAGGTGGGACTGGTTCCTTATGAGAAGCCTGGTTCCCAGGCACTGTTTGACGCCTTTGAACAGCGTGTAATGGACAGCGACGGCTATCTGCTGAAACAGCATGGGGCAGTGGTGCCGGGAAAAAGTCTGATGGATGCCTTCTTCTGTCTGGAAGAGCTGGAGGAAAGTGCCAGGATTGCCTGGATGCTGAGACAGGCTGGAATGAGGTAGAGGCGGATTTTGACCGCACCCGGATTGTTCCTGTGAGGTGTTGGATGTTTTGGATTGTAGAAAAGTTATCATGCCGGGCCCTGGAAACCAGGGCTTTTTTGGCGGCCGGCTGCGGCCTGGCGGCGCCCGGGGCCTTGTCTTTATGCCGTAGTACTGCGCTATGTCTGTTTAATCTGCAGGGCGGCCATTTTTGGGATAGCAAGTCAGCTGAATACGTGATAAAATAAATAACAGCAAGCTGTACAGCAGAAATGGGACAAAAGAAGGAGCTCTGATATGAAAAATGCATTACAAGCAGGAAAAAAGATAGCAGGAATGGCGTGTATCCTGGTCTTTGGGTGCTTGTTGTCTGTGCTGCCATGCAGCGATGCGCAGGCAGGTGCGGGGGATCAGGATAAGGCACAGGGACCGGACAGGATACTGCGGGTGGCCTACCCTGAGCTGAAGGGGATGTCGGAGACAGATGAGAATGGGACCAGACACGGTATTGTGGTGGACTATCTCAATGAGATAGCAAAATATACGGGCTGGCAGTATGAGTATATTGATACGGCTGCAGAGGACATAATTCCGGAATTTCTGGACGGGCAGTATGATCTGATGGGCGGAACCTATTACCAGCCAGAATTTGAACAGTATTTTGCCTATCCGGACTACAATACAGGTTACAATAAATCCGTGCTGCTGGTCCGCCGTGATGATAAAAGCATTAAGACTTATGACTGGAAAAGCATGAGCGGTAAGACGATCGGAGTATATGAACGGGCTGAGGAAAACATACGAAGGCTCCAGGCATTTCTGGACCTCAATGGAATTGACTGTACCATCAGGTACTTTTCCAAAGACCAGTTGGTGGATGGGAACCTTTATCAGTGTCTTGAAGACAGAGAAGTGGATATGCTTTTGGGGAATAATGCAGATGTAAAGGGGAACCTCCGGGTAGTTGCGGAATTTGATTCCCAGCCGTATTATATTGTGACCACTCCGGATAATCAGGAGGTTCTGGATGGTATGAACATGGCCCTCGGCAAGATTGTGGACTCTAATCCGAATTTCGCAGAGGAACGGTATAATGCAAATTTTCCGGACAGCGGAATTGAGAGCATCTGTCTGAATGATGAGGAGCAGGCCTATATCCGCGAAAAACAAAAGGTATCGGTTGCAGTTGTGAAGGAATGGCATCCCCTGTTCAGCCAGGAAGAAGATACGGATATGCACAACGGCCTGATACCGGATGTGTTGGAGAAGGTAACTGAATTTTCAGGGCTGAAATTCAGCTACGAGTATACGGACACCTATGGGGATGCGCTGAATCTGGTAAATCAGGGCAAGGCAGATATATTAGGAGCTTTTCTGGGATCTGAGGAGGATGGGGCAGACATGGGGCTGGCTCTTTCCAAGGCATATGCATCCATGAGTGATATTATCGTCAGGAATAAGGGGGTCAGCTATCCCTCGGATGGATTGGTGGGAGCGGTCATTGAAGGGCGGCGCATGCCAACGGGTATAAAGGCGGATGAGATCAGATATTTTCCTGATGTCAGGGCGGCATTGCGGGCTGTGAACAATGGGGAGGTTGATTTCTTTTACGGAATCTCCACCAAAATCGAGCACGATATGCAGGCACACCACTATCCCAATGTTGTTCCCAATACCCTGGTTAATAACAGAAATGATATCTGTTTTGCAGTGACCAGGCCGGTTGACGGCGAACTGCTTCCAATATTGAATAAGTCGGTCAACAGCCTGAGCAGTGAACAGAAGACGGCATTGACAAACCAGAATATGATAACCATAGGGTCCCGATCTGCATCAATTGTGGAATTAATGTATGCCAATCCAGTGATGTTTGTAACGGTGACTGCATGTGTTTTCCTTGCCGTGATGATTCTTGTAATGGCAGCTGCCCGTTCCAGAATACGGGCAGCCAGGATGCAGAGCAGCCTGGAGAGGGCAGAGGCAGCTAACCGCGCAAAGGGTGAATTTCTTTCCAGGATGAGCCATGAGATACGTACGCCCATGAATGCCATTGTGGGGCTCAGCGACTTAACATCAATGATGGATGATGTACCGGAACAGGTAAGGGAAAACCTGGGGAAAATCCGGTCCTCATCCCAGTATCTGCTGAGATTAATCAGCGATATCCTGGATATGAGCCGTATTGAGAGCGGGAAAATGACAGTGTCAAATGAGGCATTTTCCATGAACCGGGCCGTGGAAGAGCTTGAGGACATGCTGACCGCAGAGGCTACGCGCCGCGGATTGGAGTTCACTGTAGAAAAGGACGTGGAAAACCGTATGCTTATGGGGGATGTTATCCGTCTCCAGCAGGTTCTGACCAATCTGGTTTCCAATGCCTTTAAATTCACACCGGCAGGCGGCAGTATCATCATGCGTGTGACCCGGACCAAAAGCACGAATCAGCAGGTGATCTACAAGTTTCAGGTGATTGATAACGGTGTGGGCATATCTGTGGAGAATCAGAAACGCGTATTCGGAGCCTTTGAGCAGGTGGGACCCAATTATTCCAAGAGCCAGGGAACCGGGCTGGGACTTACTATCAGCAGGACCATTGTGGGGCTGATGGGGGGAGAACTGAAGCTTAAGAGTGAGCTGGGCAAGGGAAGCGAATTCTATTTTTCTGCTGCATTTTCCCTGGCGGATCCGAATGTGGAAGAAGAAATAAAGATAAAACAGGAGAAACAGAAGGCTGGAGGGGTGGAAAGCAGCTGCCTGGAGCACATGAATATCCTGCTGGCTGAGGATAATGACCTGAATGCAGAGATAGCCACTGAGCTTCTGAAGATGAAGGGGGCCAGCGTGCGCAGGGCGGAGAACGGAAAACAGGCTGTGGAACTGTTCATGCAGAGCAGTCCCGGAACCTATCATGCCATTCTTATGGATCTCCAGATGCCTGAGATGAACGGCCTGGAAGCCTGCCGCGCCATCCGCAGAATACAGAGGCAGGACGCTGTTTCCATCCCCATCATTGCTATGACGGCTAACTCTTTTAAGGAGGATGCAGACGCGGCGGCTGAGGCGGGGATGGACGGCTTTGTGACCAAGCCTGTGGATGTGGAATATCTTTACCAGGTATTAGATCGCGTCCTGAGACGCGGGTAGCTGGCAAAAGCCGGCGGGCTGATTGAGGGC
>OGZX01001819.1_pt1 | contig 19554 bp, 14 predicted proteins | sample 1576881 | NCBI WGS metagenome assembly OGZX01 (sample SAMEA3541542, study PRJEB24748) | human gut metagenome | biome: human gut; feature: human-associated habitat; material: faeces | place: China | collected 2012
GGGCAGTTCGCGAACTGCCCCTACGAAGCCTGCTCTTTTGATTCAAATATTCTTAGAAACGGACTATTCCGTATACAGGGTACGGTAGACTAAGACCGGGCTGTCGGGGGAAAGGGTGATGGTGAAACTATCTCCTGTCGCTTCGTTGAGGGATCCTTGCCACCAGGCTGTCAGTTGGCGGTTGTTTATCGGCCAGCGGAGGCCGGAGGTTGTGATCCGACCGGAGGGGGAGAGGGAGAATAGGGATACTTGCTGTCCGGGGCGACTGTCCAGCGTCGTTGTCTGCCGGATAGGGGTGAAGAGGCCGTAGTCCGAAAGCATTTCTACGCGCCGGAACAGAGGGGCGTAGTCTGCCAGCAGGGAAATATTGCCTAATGTGTGGTCTTCGCGTAACCCGGTGGCTCCCAATATCAGGACTTCTTCCTGGCCGGATTGACGGGCGAAACGGACGGCTTTTGTCAGGTCGTTTATTTCCTGGTCTTCTACGATGTGGATGCGGTCGGCATATAAATCCCGGAAAGGGGGTTGAATGCTGTCCAGGTCGCCTACAATGGCCGCCGGAGTTATACCGGCATCGTGTAAGGCCTGTACGGCTCCGTCGCAGGCTATGACGACGGAGGCTTCGCGCAGCAGGCGGAGTGGCAGGGTTGTCTGCGGGAAACAGCCGTTTGCTACGACAACGCAATTATAAGGTGCTATCATTTGTTTTTATTCCTTTCTTTTTCCAAGTGTATAATCCTACTGCCGCCAATATGGCGTAGCAAATATATAGAAACATGGTGGGATATAACCCACGCAAGTAATAAAGATAGACAGATACGCAGTTGACGATGATCCAGAATATCCAGTGTTCGACGATCCGGCGGGCCAGCATCCAGGTGGCGACGATCCCGACGGCAGTGGTGAATGCATCACCGGCTGGTATGGGCGAATCGGTGAAGTTGTGCAGGACGTAATAGAGCAAGGCATATATTGCAAGGATCGCGAGACTTATCCCGGCAAAAAGAGGGATTGTCAGGCAACGATAGAGAATCGTCTCATCCGCCGGCGTGTTTTGGACCGGGATTTCCTCCTTTAGCGCCTTCTTGTCTTTGCGCGTCCATTGCCAGAAACCATATATGCTGATGGCTACATAATATATATTCAATCCCATGTCTGCATATATCTTAGAGAAGAAAAAGACGAACACGTAGACCAGGGAAGTCAGGAAACCGACTACCCACATGGCGCGATGTTGCCTGATCTCCAAAAGCAGGTAAAGCAGTCCTGTCAGTACACCGAAATATTCCAATAGTTGTTCCATGATAATAATGTGTCAATTGGCATATTATTTAAAACTTAAATGTGACTCGGCCCATGACATTGGTTCCCGCCTGGGTGAAATAGCCGTCTTCTTTGTAACGCTCGCCGTCGACCATTGCCGAGTAAACCCAGGCATTCGTCTCATATTGCTCGTTAAATATATTATTTATTGTGACATCGAGGGCGATTTCTTTTATAAACTTCGGTTTGAAGACGTAGCCGACGCGCAGGTTGCTTACGAAATAGGGATCGATGGAGCGGTCTTTGCAGGAGGTGTTGTCGATGTACTGGCGTCCGACAAACTGGGAATTGAAGCTCGCACTGAGTTGTTTCCAGCCGAAGTTGAACATACTGTTGGCGATAATGTCCGGTGAAAAGGCGATATTGGTTGTGCCCAAGTCGTTGTGATCCTCGCGCAGATAGCCCCAATCTCCGTTGGAGAGGGTTTCGTATACTTCGATGCTTTCCGTGAAGTGCTTGATTTTGTTCCGGCTCAGTGTCAGGTTTCCGCTCCAGTCCAGCCAACGGGTGATTTCCACGCCTCCGGTCAGCTCGATTCCCATGCGGTAGCTGTCTTTGATGTTGGAGGTCAGCGCTTCGCCGATTTCACTGATCTTGCCCGTCAGGATCAACTGGTTGCTATAGTCCATGAAGTAGAGGTTTGCCCCGACGTGGAAACGGGAGTTGCCGAAGCTGTAGCCGGCTTCGTAGTCGTACAGAGTTTCGTGTTGCGGACGTTCGTCCGGGCCGGCTTCGGTGAAGTTGTCCCGGTTGGGTTCGCGGTTGGCTACGGAGAAGGAGACGAAGGCGTTATGGCCGCCCTTCTGGAAATTGATACCGGCTTTGGGATTAAAGAAGTTCCAGTGTTTATCGACGTTTACGTTGTCGCCGGCTTTATCGTCACTTCCCTTGATTGTGTAGTGGATGCCCCGGTATTGCATATCCAAGTAGCCGTTCAGGTAGGGATGGAACTGGTAGTTGGCCTTTGCGTACATATTATAATCCAGCTTATCGCCGGTGTTGCGGTAATATTCGTAATCCGGTTCCGGAAGTCCGTTTGATTGCTTGGCCCACATGACACGACCGAAATGATTGCCGTCATAGCGGTTAATGGCTGCACCTGCCGAAAATTGCAGGCGTTCGCCCCGGTAGTTGGCGCTGTAGATGGCGCCGTAGAAATCATTTTCCAACCATTTGCGGCGGACGAGATCCGTTTTGGTGATCGTGTCGCCCTGGCTGTTGATATAAGGATTCAGCTTGTAGCTTTTGAACTTGGCGCCACCTTTATAGTCTTCATAATAACCGGCTCCGTGTGTATAATGGAGGGTGAGGTTCATGTTCCAGAGATCGCTTAGACGTTGGCTGGCATTCAGGTGATAGTTCTGCTGCCGGTAGTTGTCCGTCTGGTTTTTGTAGTATTTGGTCACTCCGTCCTCTTTGTATTCCCCGCAGGGATTGTAAGTGCGGTTGGAATCCAGCATATAGGAAGGGACGCCGGTCCATGCCTGATAGGTCTTTTCGATACTGCCGAATGTCTGGAAACGGATCAGCGTGTTATCTCCGTAATAGGCGGCCGATGCGAAATAGGAATGCATGTTGGCTTCGGCACGGTCTATGTAGCCGTCGCTCCGGATGTTGGAATAACGGGCGTCGAACACAAAATGGTCGTTCAGAAGTCCGGTTCCGAACTTGACCGTGTTTTTGACTGTCCCGAACGAGCCGGCCGATACCGAGTATTCGGCGTAGGGCTTCAGTTCCGATTTTTGTGTCTGCATGGAGACGGTTGCTCCGAATGCGGCTGCTCCGTTGGTTGAAGTCCCGGCGCCCCGCTGTATCTGGATGTTGTCGACCGAGGAGGCGAAGTCCGGCATGTTCACCCAGAAGACCGTATGTGACTCGGAGTCGTTCACGGGTACACCGTTGACCGTGATGTTGATACGGTTTGCGTCAGTCCCGCGGATACGGAAACCGGAGTAGCCGATGCCCGTTCCCGCATCCGATGTCATAATCACGGATGGCGATTGGAGGATCAGGAAAGGAATTCCCTGCCCGTCGTTCCGGCGGTTGAGTTCGTCTTTTGTCAATTCGCTGTAGGCGACAGGCGTGCCTTTGGCCACTTTGGTTGCCGTGACGACGACTTCGTCTAATGATACGTCTTTGGAAATTTTCAGTGAATCGGCAGGCTCGGTTGTTATTCCCTGCGCAGTCAGTACAGCCCATGATGAGGCCAAAATAAGTACACTTTTCATCCTTTTGTTTTTTTGATAACCTGAATAAAATAAACGAACGGTGAAAAGGAGTGTCGGAAGAAATATACCATGCAAGCCTGGAAGGCTTGGCTTTTCAGATTCCCTACGCCGGCATTATCCGTACAGGTAATATGGGTATGTTCTCAGCCTATAGTATTTAACCATAAGCACCCCTTTTGAATTCGGATGCAAAGAAACACAAAAAGAGGGAATCTTACAATATCCGGTACATATATAAAAGAAATAATAATATTTGTTTGAAAACTCACTGATTATTTGTATATTTGCGGGCGATTAAGCGAAGATGAGGAGGGGGCGGGCAGTCCCCTTCTTTTGTTCTTAACTGTATGTGTATGATTGAAAAGGACGTGATAAGTCAGTTGGTTGAAGAGAAATTAGCTTCTTCCGACAACTATTTAGTAGACGTAGTAATTAAACCGGGTAACCTGATTATCATAGAGATAGATAATGATGAGGGTGTTTGTATCGACGACTGTGCGGAGTTGAGCCGTTATGTGGAAGGTCACCTGGACCGGGATGCCGAAGACTTCGAGTTGGAAGTGGGCTCCGCCGGTATAACATCTCCGTTTAAAGTGCTTCGCCAGTATGTGAAAAATATAGGCAAAGAAGTGGAAATGCTGCTTAAAAACGGTACGAAGTTGGCTGGAGTGTTGAAATCGGCCGATGAGAACGGGGTAGTCGTAACTGTTGAAAAACAGGTGAAACCCGAAGGTGCCAAGCGCAAAGTGACTGTTCAGGAAGACCAGTCGTATACATTCGATGAAATAAAATATACAAAATACTTAATAAGATTCAAGTAAAAGATTATGGCCAAGAAAGAGGAAACAATCAGTATGATTGACACACTTGCTGAGTTCAAGGAGTTGAAGAATATAGATAAGGATACGATGATCAGCGTGTTGGAAGACTCATTCCGTAACGTGATCGCTAAAATGTTCGGTACGGACGAAAATTACGACGTAATTATCAATCCCGAAAAAGGAGACTTCGAGATCTGGAGAAACCGTACGGTTGTTGCAGACGACGAATTGGAAGACTCTAATCTTCAGCTGACATTGACCGAGGCCCGCAAGATCGACGCAGACTGTGAAGTCGGTGAAGAAGTGACTGACGAAGTGCATTTTGCCGATTTCGGACGTCGCGCCATCCTGAACCTGCGCCAGACGCTGGCTTCAAAAATACTTGAATTGCAGAAAGACAGCTTGTTTGCTAAATATAAAGATAAAATCGGTAACATCATTGCTGCCGATGTATATCAGGTATGGAAGAAAGAAATCCTGTTGTTGGATGACGAGGGCAATGAGTTGCTGCTCCCGAAAACAGAACAGATCCCGACCGATTTTTACCGCAAAGGTGAAACTGTACGTGCAATCGTACAGCGGGTGGATAACTACAACAACAATCCGAAGATTCTCCTCTCCCGTACAGACAAATTATTCCTGCAGCGTTTGTTTGAACTCGAAGTTCCGGAAATCAACGATGGCCTGATTACCATTAAGGCGATCGCCCGTATTCCGGGAGAAAGAGCAAAAGTAGCCGTAGAGTCGTACGACGATCGTATCGACCCGGTCGGCGCCTGCGTCGGAATGAAAGGTTCCCGTATTCATGGTATCGTTCGCGAGCTGAGAAACGAGAACATCGATGTAATCAATTATACATCCAATGTCTCGCTGTTTATCCAGCGTGCATTAAGCCCGGCTAAAATATCCTCCATACGGGTGAACGAAGAAGAACGTAAGGCAGAGGTTTATCTTCGTCCTGAAGAAGTTTCATTGGCTATCGGTAAAGGCGGTCTGAATATCAAGCTGGCCTGTATGTTGACCGAATATGCTATCGATGTATTCCGTGATGTGGAAGGTGCAGATGAAGAAGACATCTATCTGGATGAATTCTCGGATGAAATCGATGCTTGGGTTATCGAAGCGCTGAAAAATACAGGATGCTATACTGCGAAGAGCGTATTGGCAATGAGCCGCGACGAGATAATAGAACGTGCCGACCTCGAAGAACAGACTGTTGACGAGGTACTTGCTATCTTATCTGCCGAATTTGAAGAAGAGGTTGAAGAGAGAGAAGAAAAAGAAGAGGATGAAACTCAGGAATAAGTATTACGACAAAGTTTGATATGCCCATAAAATTAATACAAGTACAAAGGAAATTAAATGTAGGAATCAACACGGTTGTTGACTTTCTACGCAAGAAAGGGTTCGAGGTTGAGGACAACAATCCCAACACGCGAATCGGTGATGAACAGTATGCTTTGCTCGTAAAGGAGTTTGGAAAAGATTTACCGAACGGCGGACGTGAGCGTGAACGGGTAGTGCCTGAACGTCCTCACAAAGAGGCTTCTTCTGTGAAAGAAGAAAAGAGTTCGGAAATAAAGACTGTTATACCGGATGAATTCAGACCCAAAATTGTAACGAAGGGACGGATTGATCTGGATAGACCGCATAAAAAAGAGCAGGAAGAACGGCCTGAGCCAGTTGCTGTTCCTGTAGAAAAGACAGTAGAGAAGCCTGTGGAGAAACCCGTGGAAGCTCCTGCTGCGAAAACTGCTGAAGTTCCGGTTCAGGAGGTGAAGACTCCTGATGTTGAAGTTCCCGAGGTGAAAGTTCCGGAAGTAAAACAGCAGCCTGAGGAGATAAAAGAAGAAAAAGTTATAGTAGTGGAAAAGGAACCAGCAGAAGTGATTAAACCGGAGCCTGTAGAGGAACCGAAAACTGCAAATGTAGAGTCAACGGCCGTGAAGTCGGAAGAACCGGAGGTACCAGCCGATAACGGTTCTGAGAATGAGTTATTCCGGTTGAACACTCCGAAGTTCGAGTCTAAAATCAAGGTGACGGGAAAGATCGACCTGAATGCTTTGAACCAGTCTACCCGCCCGAAGAAGAAGACGAAAGAGGAACGGAAGAAGGAACGTGATGACAAACGTGAAAAGTTTGCCGGCAATAAACCGGGACAGTCGGGTAACGGACCTTTCAACAAGGGACCGAAAGATGCGACTGCAAGACCTGGCGCTCCTGTAAAACCGGGTGAAGGCGGTCAGGATGCAAAGAAAAAACGCAATCGTATCAAGAAAGACCGGGTAGATGTCAATAATACTCCGGGAACGAATGCACGTCCGACGCGTCCGAGTCATTCAAACCATCCGAATGATAAGCCACGCCTGCGTAAGCCGGTGAAGGCGGAGATCAGTGAGGAAGATGTACAGAAGCAGGTAAAAGAGACGCTGGCTCGTCTGACCAACAAAGGAAATAAGAATAATAAGGGTGCCAAATACCGTCGTGACAAACGTGATGCCGTGCAGAAACGTGAACACGAATTGATGGAACAGGAGGAAATGGAAAGCAAGATCCTGAAGCTGACGGAATTCGTTACAGCCAACGACCTTGCCAACATGATGGACGTTCCTGTTACCCAGGTTATCGCTACTTGTATGAGTATCGGTATCATGGTTTCCATCAACCAGCGCCTGGATGCGGAGACTATTAATATTGTAGCTGAAGAATTCGGCTTCAAGACCGAATATGTAAGTGCCGAAGTGGTAGAAGCCATCAAGGCCGATGAAGAAGATGACAACGAAGAAGACTGGGTGGCACGTCCGCCTATCGTAACTGTGATGGGACATGTCGATCACGGTAAAACTTCTTTATTGGATAACATCCGTAACGCAAACGTAATTGCCGGTGAAGCCGGAGGTATCACGCAGCACATCGGTGCTTACAACGTGAAACTGCAAAGCGGACGCCGCATCACCTTCCTGGATACTCCGGGTCACGAAGCCTTTACCGCTATGCGTGCCCGTGGTGCCAAAGTGACGGATATCGCGATTATCATTGTGGCTGCCGACGATAATGTCATGCCGCAGACGATTGAAGCAATCAATCATGCTTCGGCTGCCGGTGTACCTATCGTATTCGCCATCAATAAGATCGATAAGCCGCATGCCAACCCGGATAAGATCAAGGAAGAACTGGCCAACATGAACTACCTGGTGGAAGACTGGGGAGGTAAATACCAGAGCCAGGAGATTTCTGCTAAGAAGGGCATCGGCGTGGAAGACCTTTTGGAAAAAGTATTGCTGGAAGCCGATTTGCTGGATCTGAAGGCTAATCCGAAGAGACGTGCCGTCGGTTCCATCATCGAATCTTCTCTGGATAAGGGACGTGGATATGTTTCTACTGTACTGGTTGAAAACGGAACGTTGAAAGTGGGCGATATCGTACTGGCCGGAACTCATTTCGGTCGTGTGAAAGCGATGTTCAACGAGCGTAACCAGCGTATCGAGAAGGCAGGCCCTTCCGAACCGGCCCTGATCCTCGGTCTGAACGGTGCTCCGCAGGCAGGTGATACATTCAACGTGCTGGAAACAGACCAGGAAGCCCGCGAGATCGCCAACCGCCGTGAGCAGTTGCAGCGCGAGTTGGGTCTGCGTACGCAGAAGATGCTTACATTGGATGATATCGGCCGTCGTATTGCGGTGGGTAACTTCCAGGAATTGAACGTGATCGTTAAGGGTGACGTGGACGGTTCCGTAGAAGCTCTGTCCGACTCTCTGATCCGTCTGTCGACAGAAGAAATCCAGGTGAACGTTATTCATAAGGCTGTCGGTCAGATCTCCGAATCGGATGTCGTGCTGGCTGCCGCATCAGATGCGATCATCATCGGATTCCAGGTGCGTCCGGCATTGCCCGCCCGCCGTCTGGCAGAGAAGGAAGGCGTTGAAATCCGCCTGTACTCGATCATCTACGATGCAATCGAAGAAGTGAAGAGTGCAATGGAAGGTATGCTTTCTCCGGAAATCAAGGAAGAGATCACTGCCAATGTGGAAGTACTTCAGGTGTTCAAGATCACGAAAGTGGGTACGATTGCCGGATGTATGGTACGTGAAGGTAAGATCAAACGTTCGAATAAGGTACGTGTAATCCGTGACGGTATCGTCGTTCATGCGGGCGAACTGGAATCTTTGAAGCGTTTTAAAGACGATGTGAAAGAAGTTGTAGCCGGATTGGATTGTGGTTTGAACTTGGTTAACTACAACGATATCCAGGTTGGCGATATCATCGAAGCCTACGAAGAAACGGAAATCAAGAAGACGTTATAAACATGAACTGGTTGGACATTACATTGCTATGTCTGGCAGGAATAGGATTTGTGAAAGGCCTGTTTGATGGAGTCATCAAACAGGTTGTTTCGCTTATAGCCCTCTTAATCGGCATATTCTTTTGTACGAAAGCGGCGCTCTGGCTCAGGGGATATATCCTGGCGTTAGGGTGGTTTCCCGAACAGGGAGTGACGGTGCTCAGCTACGTGGCAGGATTCCTGCTGATTGTGGGTGTCGTGTTGCTGGCAGGGGAGATTTTGCACCGGGTGGTGGGGGCTACGCCTCTTAGCATGTTGAACCATCTGGCAGGAGGGCTTTTGGGACTTTGTTTTATGATGCTTTTTATCAGTCTTCTGCTGAACGGTATGGAGATGATAGACCGCGGATCGGTCCTGATTCCCCGTCAGGCGAAGGTCGAATCCCGCTTTTATAATTCAGTTAAAGAGATAATCCCAACTATTTACTTTCAAAATTTGTTTTTTAAGGAAGAGTAAGCAGTTGGTTTAATAATATATAATGTATAATGGAAGATTCAAACGACATATTGAATGAGGTAACGACCGGCGATTATAAATACGGGTTTGTTACCGATATCGATACGGAGGTGATTCATCGCGGATTGGATGAGGATACCGTTCGTATTATTTCTGCCAAGAAGAATGAACCGGAGTGGTTGCTTGAGTTTCGCTTGAAGGCTTTCCGTCATTGGCAGACGTTAGAGATGCCCGCTTGGCCTCACCTCGATATTCCGGCTATCGACTATCAGGATATTATCTATTACGCCGCCCCGAAGAAAAAGGAAGGGCCGAAAAGCCTCGACGAGGTTGATCCGGAATTGATGAAGACCTTCGATAAACTGGGTATTCCCCTGCACGAGCGGGCGCAACTCAGCGGAATGGCTGTCGATGCCGTGATGGATAGCGTATCCGTAAAGACAACGTTCAAAGAGACGCTGGCCGAGAAAGGCATTATCTTTTGCTCCTTCAGCGAAGCTGTCCAGCATCATCCCGACCTGGTACAGAAATACCTGGGGAGCGTAGTCAGTTATCGTGATAATTTCTTTGCCGCATTGAACTCGGCCGTCTTTTCCGACGGTTCGTTTGTCTACATCCCGAAAGGGGTACGCTGCCCGATGGAGCTTTCTACCTATTTCCGTATCAATGCGGCAAACACCGGACAGTTCGAACGTACACTGATCGTCGCAGACGATGAGGCGTATGTCAGCTATCTGGAAGGTTGTACCGCCCCGATGCGCGACGAGAACCAGCTCCATGCCGCTATCGTCGAAATCGTGGCGCACGAACATGCCGAAGTGAAATATTCGACCGTCCAGAACTGGTATCCGGGCGACAAAGAAGGAAAAGGCGGTATCTATAACTTCGTGACCAAGCGCGGACTATGCAAGGGCGAAGGCAGCAAGATTTCCTGGACACAGGTGGAAACCGGTTCCGCCATTACCTGGAAATACCCGAGCTGTATTCTGGCCGGCGATAATTCGGTTGGCGAGTTCTACTCCGTGGCCGTGACCAACAACTACCAGCAGGCGGATACCGGAACGAAGATGATCCACCTCGGACGAAACACCCGCAGTACGATCGTATCGAAAGGTATTTCTGCCGGACATAGTCAGAACAGTTATCGGGGATTGGTGAAAGTATCACCCCGTGCCGAAGGTGCCCGTAACCACAGCCAGTGCGACAGCCTGCTGTTGAGTTCGACCTGTGGCGCCCATACCTTCCCGTATGCTGATATCCAGAATGAAACGGCGGTGGTGGAGCATGAGGCAACGACGAGCAAGATCAGTGAAGAACAGCTGTTCTACTGCCAGCAGCGCGGTATCTCGGTCGAGGAAGCGGTCGGCCTGATCGTCAACGGATATGCCCGCGAGGTGATGAACAAGCTCCCGATGGAGTTTGCTGTAGAGGCACAGAAGCTACTGACCATCTCACTGGAGGGAAGCGTAGGGTGATGCACCGTTGTACACAGCTTGCCTCATAGCTTTGAGGTTGCAAGCCTCATACCTTCGAGGTGAGTTGCCTCAAACCTATGAGGTCGTAAGCCTCAAACCTATGAGGTGAGGCGTATATAGGGCGTGTGCGACCTGTGATGCAGCCCGTAAGGAGCATGAAGAGAAAGGAAGCGTTTAAACAAGTAATCAGTATAGATATGTTAGAGATAAAGAACTTACATGCCAATGTCAATGGCAAAGAGATATTGAAAGGGATCAACCTTTCTGTCAAGGCGGGTGAGGTGCACGCTATCATGGGGCCGAACGGTTCCGGAAAAAGCACCTTGAGCAGTGTGCTGGTCGGTAATCCGGCATTCGAAGTAACGGAAGGCGAGGTTACCTTCAACGGGAAGAACCTGTTGGAGCTTGAACCGGAAGACCGTAGCCGCGAAGGTATTTTCCTGAGTTTCCAGTATCCGGTGGAGATTCCGGGAGTCAGCATGGTGAACTTCATGCGTGCCGCCCTGAACGAACACCGCAAGTATAAAGGGCTGGAACCTGTTTCGGCTACCGACTTCCTGAAACTGATGCGCGAGAAGCGCGCAATTGTCGAGCTGGACAACAAGCTGGCGAGCCGCAGCGTAAACGAAGGTTTCTCAGGTGGTGAGAAGAAACGTAACGAGATATTCCAGATGGCGATGCTGGAACCGAAGTTGGCTATCCTCGACGAGACGGACAGCGGGCTCGACATCGACGCTCTCCGTATCGTGGCAAACGGCGTGAACCAATTGCGTACTCCGGAGAATGCCGCTATCGTCATCACACACTATCAGCGTTTGCTGGATTATATCAAGCCTGACGTAGTCCATGTCCTCTACAAAGGCCGTATCGTCAAGACCGCCGGTCCCGAACTGGCCCTCGAACTCGAAGAAAAAGGCTACGACTGGATCAAGAAAGAGATGGGAGATGAGTAATTATGAAAGCAGAACAACAATATATCAATCTCTTCGCACAGTGTGAGTCGATGATTTGCAAGCATGCGGCGGCGGTTATGAATTTGCCGCGTGCGGAGGCTTTGGCTGACTTTGAGCGGTTGGGGTTTCCTTCGGTGAAGAGTGAAGATTACAAATATACCGATGTGGCGCAGGCCTTCGCCCCGGATTACGGGGTGAATATCAACCGCGTCGAAATCCCGGTCAATCCGTATGATGTATTCCGTTGCGATGTACCCAACCTGAGTACTTCGCTCTACTTTGTGGTGAACGACACTTTCTATGACAAGATGCTGCCGAAAGCCCATCTCCCCGAAGGCGTTTACGCCGGAGGTATGCGGACATTCATGGAGAAGTATCCCGAAGTCGCTTCCCGTTATTACGGCAAAGCCGCTTCGAGCGGGCAGGATGCCGTCATCGCCCTGAATACGATGCTGGCGCAGGACGGCTTTGTCGTTTATGTGCCGGAAGGTGTCGTGGTGGAACGCCCTATCCAGTTAGTGAATATCTTCCGCAGCGACGTCGACACAATGGCAAACCGCCGTATCCTCGTCATCATGGAAGCCCGTTCGGAAGCCAAGTTGCTGGTGTGCGACCATAGTATAGACGATGTGAAGTTCCTGGCAACGCAGGTTGTCGAGATCTTTGCCGGCGAAGGAGCCTTCTTCGATTATTACGATCTGGAAGAAAGCAGTGAGTCGACCACCCGTTTTGCATCTGTGCATGTGAAGCAGGAAACCGGCAGTAACGTCCTGGTGAACGGCATCACGCTGAATAACGGCCTTACCCGCAACAACTACTATATCGAACTGAACGGTGAACGGGCCGAGACGACCCTGTGCGGTATGTCTATCTTGGATAAGGAACAGCAGGTCGATACCTACAGCCATATCACGCATGCCGTACCCTGTTGCACCAGCAACGAACTGTTCAAAAACGTTCTGGACGACCATGCTGTCGGCGCTTTCAGCGGACGCATCTTAGTGAAGGAAGACGCACAAAAGACGGCGGCCTACCAGACGAACCGCAACCTCTGTGCAACCCGTGAAGCCCGTATGTACAGCAAGCCTCAGTTGGAAATCTATGCCGACGATGTGAAATGCTCGCATGGCATGACCACCGGACAGCTGGACGAAAACGCCCTGTTCTACATGCAAAGCCGTGGTATTCCCCGCGATGAGGCGCGTATGTTGCTGAGCGTAGCCTTCACATCGGATGTGATCGACCATGTACGTTTGGACGCATTGAAAGACCGTCTGCATAAATTAGTAGAGAAACGTTTCCGGGGAGAACTGGCCAAATGTGCCGGTTGCCGGGTGTGTAAATAAGAATACGGACTATGCAGCTGACACATATTGCTATCTGGACAAACGAACTGGAACGTTCGCGCGACTTCTATGTCAAGTACTTCGATGGGAAAAGCAATGAGAAGTATGTGAACCCGAAGAAGGGTTTCGCCTCTTATTTCGTAACGTTCGAGGGAGGGGCTTCGCTTGAAATCATGCAGCGTACGGACATCACCCGGGAAAGTACGGATGTCTATATCGGCCTTGCCCATTTCGCCTTCTCTGCCGGATCGAAAGAGAAGGTCGATGCGATGATCGAACGCTTTCGCTCGGACGGTTACCGGATCACGGGCGAGCCGCGTACGACAGGCGACGGTTATTACGAGGGTGCGGTTATGGATCCGGACGGAAACATCGTGGAAGTGATTGCCTGATCGTTAATTCATGTAAGACAGGAAAACCAGCAGGGGAATGTAATCTTTCAGGTTAGCGTGAAGTTTCTTCAACGCCTGGGCGATGTGATATTCCACTCCTTTGGGCGTCATGTTAAAGGTTTCTGCAATTTCTTTATACGATTTGTTTTCGTAACGACTCATGATAAAGATACGGCGGGTCTGCTTTGGCAGGCTTGCCAGTGTTTTGTTTACGATTTCCTGGGCTTCAGCCGTAAATAACTCTTCGGGATTACAGGCTTCGAGTGTGGAGATACGCGTGTTCAGTTCCCATTCCGCATGATTCTTCAATTGTTCGCTGACATCCTCCCTGACTTGTATATGTTGCAGGTAATTGAGACATTTATGCTTGATGATAGTCAGTATGTAGGCCGGAATGTTGGAGTCGGCTTTCAGTGTCTGGCGGTTTTCCCAGTACTGCATCAAAGCCTCTATAGTGAAATCTTCAGCTACGGCCATATCCCTCACATACATATTAGCAAAGCGGATAAACCGCCCCTGATAGTCTGCGAATAGTTGGTTGAACGCCTTTAGGTCTGTTGAATATTCCATATCTCCTTATATTACTGGCTGTAAATATAATAAAATAATGGCGAATAGATTGATTTATGGGATTCTGTTCCAAACAATCGTACAAAATATTCTTACATGTATACATTCCTTATAAAAGGAGTCGGCGGCTTTTAGGAAAGGGGTCGGCATCTCTTTCCAAAGAGACGCCGACCTCTTTTTTTAAAGGTTATACCCTTTTCCTGAATAGGTTATAAACAAACGACGTCCTGGTTTTATAATCCCATCGAAGGAGGAATAGCCGCTTCGTCCGAAGCCCATTCCTTGTTCGGTTTGTCTCCCATGACGAAGGCGAGTTTTCCCCCGTTCATAATATCTTTATGCAGGATGTAGCTCTTGTTGTACGGCTGGCCGTTGAGGGTGGCGGACTGGATGTAGATGTTCTTGTCCGATGCTCCTTTGGCCTCGATCGTGAACTGCTTACCGTTTTCGAGGGTGATCACACTCTCTTCAAATGTAGGGCTACCGATCACGTAGTAAGGCATACCGGGGCAAACCGGATAGAAGCCGACCATGCTGAACACCAACCAGGCAGACATCTGTCCGGCGTCGTCGTTACCGGAAAGTCCGTCGGGCGTCGTGAAGTATTCGCGGTCGATGATGTCATGCACCCACTTTTGCGTCTTCCAGGGTTCGCCGGCGTATGCAAAAAGGTAGGCGATGTGATGTCCCGGCTCGTTGCCGTGCCAGTAGTAGTTGCCTTCGAAGAAAGTATCCAGTCGTTCGATGAAACGTTCTTTTCCACCCATCTGCTGCATCAGTCCGGCGATGTCTTGCGGGACATACCAGGTATAATGATAAGGAGTACCTTCCGTAATGAAACTGGTGAAGTCGTACGGGGCGAAGGGTTCGATCCTGCTTCCGTTGGCATGTCGTCCGCGTGCATAACCTGTTTCGGGGTCGATGACGTTGCGGTAGTTTTCCGCTCGCTTGATCAGCGCGTCGTAGTCGTCTGTCTTGCCTAATTTCTTGGCAACCTGTGCAAGGACGAAGTCGTCGTATGCATATTCCAGCGTGCGGGACACCTGTTCGCGGCGGTGGAAGGCTTCCATCACAGGATCTTCCAACGGCACGTAGTTGTATTTCAGGTACGACTCCATTGCCCGCCGTCCTTTTCCGTCGCGGTAGCTGTTGGAGTCCGGATTGGCTTCGAAGGCATTCTTGCGCATCAGGGCGTAAGCCTCTTCATAATCGAAACCTGGAGCGTCTTTGATGATCGCGTCCCCGATCATGGCCGTGCAATGGTCACCGATCATCGCGGCCGTGTAGCTGTTCCAGGCCGGGAAGATGGGCAGCCAGCCGCCCTGTTGCCCTTTCAGGACAAGCGAGTGGGCCATGTCGCCATTGCGGGTAGGGTTCAGGATCGTGAACAGGGGATGGACGGCCCGGTAGGTGTCCCATTGCGAGAAGTCGCAGTAGTAAGTGCCGTGGTCCATCTTCATGGTTTGTCCGCCGCCGTCGAATTTCGGATAGGAACCGTCCGCGTCGCTGAACGTGCGGGGTAGGAAATGGGCATTATAGAGGGCGGAATAGAATTTGACTTTCTCCTCTTCGTTATTCCCTTTTACGGCAATCTGCCCTAATGCCTGGTTCCAGGTGTCGGACGAAGCCTGGCGTACTTTGTTGAAATCCCATCCCGGTATCTCGGCAGTCAGGTTTTTGCGTGCATTATCTATACTCGTGAAGGAAGTCCCCACTTTGACGAGCGTCTTGCCCGGCTTGCCGGATGCCAGTTTTATCCAGGCGCCGATGCCGTGTTTCCGGCCCTGTGTCGACTTTTGGCCGGGAGTCAGGGCCGTACTGTCCCAAACGCCGTAATCGGCAATCTCTTCATTCAGTTGCACCACGAAATGGCCGCTGAATCCGGCCTCCTTGCCGTAGCCCTGATAGATACGGTGCACGGGGTTGTAGCCGGTTATCTCTTTTTTCTCCGGGTCGATCTGGATGAAGGCGACACCTTCGTCGCTGTTCGGCTCGATCAAGATATAATGGTCACCGTCCTGCCGGAAGCTGAATTGCATGATACCGGCACGTGAAAGCCCGGTCAGTTCGGCATGTATGCCGTAGTCTTTCAAATCGACGGCGTAGTAGGAAGGAGTCGCCGTCTCTCCGGCATGGTCGAAAGAGGAGGCGCGTTTGAGCGGGTCTGTCTCGAGTTTATTGTTCAGCGGCATGATCGTGACGCTGCCGTAGTCCTGTGTGCAGGAGCCGTTCATCCAGTGGCTTGCACGAAATCCCTGGATCGCATCCTGAAAATAGTAATAGGGAGGGTAGCATTTCTGCTCGGTAGCCTGTGTCTGTGCCACCCAGTTGGTCATACCGTGCGGAACACCGACGGCCGGCATGATCTGTCCGCGCTCTTCCGTCGAGTTCTTGTCTTTTCCTTGTACGATACGGATATCCGTACCAATTAGTGGATTTACATACTTTTCAAATTTATTCTCCTGCCGGTCACAGGAGAACAGGCACAATGTACTTAATAATATTGTCCAGGTCTTCATCTTTATTAGTATTGTTGATTGCGGCAAAGATAGAAAAAAAGCTGACAGTTGAAAGTGTACAGCTGACAAATATTTCGGCTTTACCCCGGTTTTGCTTACCGGATTAGAGCTTATCTGCCAATTGTCGCACTTCAACTGTCGACTTACAGTCCACATCGAGTGTTTCTGTGGAATATTATTCTTGTCAGAAGCGGAAATATAACTTCCCGCTTATATTATTTTCCGGTCCGTTGCCGCTGAAACGATGAGATTGGGACTGCGGTCCGAAATCTTCCGCTTTTCCGAATTTGGTTCCTACTGCCGGGATCGCATTCATGAAAGAAATGTTTCCTTGCGGATAGTCGACGATCGTATGGTTCCGTTTAGGGTCATACAGCGTTTGCACGGCAGGAGTGAAGAGGTGCAAGGTGACATCTTCTTTCCCGTTGTAGACCTCGAAGGGAGTGGAACAGTCGAGCTTCATTCCGTAGAAGAGGGAGTAATACCCCTTGAATTCCGGATAATCCCAGCTTTCGCCAGTGATGGTGTTGTTGTATTTCTTTTCCCAGATATCGAGTGAACCTCCTTTCATGCGGTTATTATACACCCTGTACGGCCCGTTGGCGAGCAGGATGGCTCCTGCTATCTCTTTTTCCGGAAAATCGAAGGTGATGCCAGCCATTTTAACCCGGTCCTGAGGACGGTAGTTGTAATCCAGCTCCACAACACCGGAAGGAAGCATTGTCCAGGTGAATGTATAGGCGGTGTTTTTCCCGTTCCGGGCCGTGTAAGTGGCAATCAGTTGGGGATTACCTTCTGCCTGCTTACATTCGATGGTTTTGCAAATCAGATCCTGATCGGATATCAGTACGGGGCCGTTATTTAACGGTATTGTCTTGCCTCCGGAAGTTACAGACCGGAGCAAGCCGCTTTGTTTGTCAAACAGGACTTCCGTGCCGGCAGCCGAAAAACTCCAGTTATCGGTGTTCTCTTTTACGACCGGACTTGCGCCTCCCTGTGGTAATAGGCGGTTGGCAAGACGTCTGGGACTGCCGGTCTCATAGCTCCATGTAAACAGTTCCTGGTCGTAACGGTCCTTTACGGTGACATACAGGAAATCATAATCCTGCCAGCCGGAAGGGAGATCCAGTTGCAGATGCCCTCTTTCGCCCGGACGGATATCCGGCGCTTTGATTTTTCCGGAAACAGATTGAATCGCTTTATCGGATAAAGAGTTGATTTTAGCCAACCTGAATGTATAGCTGCATGCGTTTGCGTTTGTGAATAAATACCGGTTTTCCACTTCGATGCGGCCGTCCCAGCCAGGTGTGATATATCGTCTCTGCAAATGGATAGGCGACCAGATCTCTTTGATAGTAAAGAAACTGCCCTCTTTTTCGCGATGCGGGCCCACTATACCGTCGGCTCCGTGATCCTTGTCCGTATCGTAGAATCCGTTTTTGTCTTCACGTACGACTGCCTGGTCTGCGAAGTCCCAGAGAAACATCCCCGCAGAAAGCGGATTGGAAAGCATTAGGTTCCAGTAATCATCGAGTCCGGCTCCATGTCCTCCGTCATACAGTCCGTGCAGGATTTCCGTCGGCATGAAGATATCCCTTCCGTGAAACATATTGCCGATACCGGAGTTGTACTTGATATAATGTACTGTGTTGATGTTGCCGGATAGCCCCCAGGGATGCAGCACCGCCCGTTTCTGAGGATCGTATTGCGGGAACAGCGGATCGAGGTCGAAATTGAAACCTCCTTCATTTCCGTTTGCCCAGAAGATAATAGACGGACGGTTGAGGTCGCGTTTCAGCATTTCACCAGCCAGTATTGTGCCGACTTCCGTGTCGTAGGGCGGGTATTGCCAGGCACATAGTTCGTCTATCACATACATTCCCAATGAGTCGCAGACTTCAAGGAAATGTTTGTCCGGTGGATAATGCGACATGCGGACTGCGTTCATATTCATCTCTTTCATCAGCTTTACGTCGCTGATACTAAGCTGCTTGTTGGTTGTCCGTCCGGTGGTCGGGTAATGTGAATGGCGGTTCACGCCTTTGAAACGCATTTTGACACCGTTGATATAAACGCCGTCTTTCGGTTTTACTTCAACGGTACGGAAACCGATCCGGTCTGTAACCGTGTGTAGTATTTTATCCTTCTGACGTAATGTAATTATTGCGGTGTATAGCTGAGGATCTTCTGCAGACCAGGGATTGACGTTGTTGATTTTCCCGGAAAGAGAGATCTTGCCGGTCTTTTCGTGTACCGGGGCAGAAGCGATTTTTCCCATTGTCTGTCCTTTTGCATCCTTGATTTCGATGTCGGCTTCCAGACCTGACAGCTTTTTGTCGATAAAGATGTCCGCATTGAGTTCTCCGTGCTGCCGTGCGTCGATAGCCGTATATTCGATAAAGCTGTTTGGAACTGCTTCCAGATAGACCGGACGGAAGATTCCCCCGAATACCCAGAAGTCGCATTGCCGCTCTGCCTCGTTGATACTGGTGTTGGACGACATCTTGTTGACTCTGACTTCCAGCAGGTTCTCTTTGTCGGTCTGAACCAGCTTGGTTATTTCCCGTTTGAAGCGGTAGAATGCTCCTTGGTGGATGGGGCCTGCCGCTTTTCCGTTAACCTTGATTTCCGTATCTGTCATGGAACCTTCGAAAACGATGAAGATGCGCTTCCCTTTCCATCCGGCAGGGACCTCGAATGTCGTTTTATACAAGCCTGATTCGCCGGCCTTCGGTTTGTCGTGTCCGTAGTTGAACGTTCCATACCCTTCCATTTCCCAGCAGGAAGGAACTTTAATCTTATTCCATTCGCCGCTTTTCCTTCCTTCCGTACAGAAGAAATCCCATTCGACGGCATCATCGGAACCTTGCCCCGATAAGTATTTTACATCAGTGGTTTGCCCGTTAACAAACAGACTACCCAGTAGGAGGATAAAAGAATAAAAACATTTCATATAGTAAGTATTAAAAGGTTTTCTTGATAAATAGAGATTATAGATAATGATTTATCTGTTACTTTTGGCTTGATCCAAAAGTAACCAAAAAATCAAGGCTTAACCGTCCGGGCTACTCCGGGCAAAGGCTCCGCTGTCGCCTGCGAAACTCGCTTCGCTCAGACAGCGCAGGCTCC
>OGZX01001821.1_pt1 | contig 19540 bp, 9 predicted proteins | sample 1576881 | NCBI WGS metagenome assembly OGZX01 (sample SAMEA3541542, study PRJEB24748) | human gut metagenome | biome: human gut; feature: human-associated habitat; material: faeces | place: China | collected 2012
CCTAAAGCCGCCCTTATTCATTTATATACATTATATATCAGTTTATTCTATGAGTCATCCTTTACATCAGTTCGTTTATTGCCCCCAGTGTGGTGCTAAAACTTTCGTCGAACGTAATGAGAAAGCTAAACAATGCACGACATGCGGCTTCGTTTATTATTTCAATCCTTCATCGGCCGTTGCCTGTTTTATCCGCAACGCGGCAGGAGAAATCTTATTGGTGCGTCGTGCCAAAGATCCGGCCAAAGGAACACTCGATTTACCGGGAGGTTTTGTCGATATGCATGAATCGGCTGAAGAAGCGGCACATCGTGAAGTGAAGGAAGAGACAGGATTGGATATTACCGAATGTCGTTATCTGTTTTCTATTCCTAATCTATATATGTATAGCGGCTTTGAGGTACACACAGTGGATATGTTTTTTGAATGTTATGTGGAAAACTTCGATGGCGTCCATGCAGAAGATGATGCAGCCGAAGCCGTTATCCTGAAAAAGGAAGAGTTAAATGCAGATGATTTCGGCCTCATGTCGATAAAGAAAGGGATCGAAATCTATAGAAAAAACTATCGCTAGCCTGTAAACATGAGTTTATTACAATTAGGAGCGGGATAAAAGTCCGCTCTTTTGTTTTTAATACAATTACGACTCGCACCCGACAAAATAGATTAATATATAGTAAAAAATAAATAAAAATAAGGATATACGGTAGAAATGTCAACTTAGTTCTGAAAGAACTTTGTCTATTGTAATGTTTGTGGGCTTTGATAAATATGGTTTTTGCTTCTTTTTAAAAAAGATAAGAAACTATAAATCAGATAAGAGTCATGGTTTATGGCTCGGAATAGCTTAAAGTGTCTGGTTAATAAATATTGTGTAAAATAGTATTGAGGAAATTTCTTTGAATCGGCTATGTCATATTATGCTTGAAATATACAATATGAATAAATTCATAAGATGTAATTTGCTACTGGATTGACTTGAATTAATTTTCTTATTTTTATCGACAATGTTAAAAACGATGTATTATATGATTAAAATTGACGTAAAATAACAATATGAAATAAAAAAGCTATACATTTGTAGCGAGTATTAAGTATTGAGTTCTTTCAGAACTAAGATCAAAGATCGATAAACGTCAAAATCTAAAGAACCTTTACTAACACTAGTATTATCATCAATAACATCATTTATTATGTTGAAACACTTCAAACAAGTCAGCTTACTCCTTGCCGCAGGAGCTATGGCACTACCAGCCAGCGTATACGCTGATTTAGCGCCAGAGAAGCTAGAAACCGCCATTTCCCAACAAAACGGAAAAGTGACGGGTGTTGTAGAAGATGATTTCGGCCCTGTTGCCGGAGCATCAGTTGTTATTAAAGGAACCACCAATGGTAATATTACCGACATGGATGGTAACTTCATCTTGGAAGGAGTCAAAAACGGAGACGTTATCCAGATTTCCTTTATCGGATATGCGACCCAGGAAATCGCTTACACAGGTCAAGCCTCTTTGAATATTAAATTAGTTGAAGACACCCAAAAACTGGACGAAGTAGTTGTAACAGCTATGGGTATCAAGAAAGATGCAAAAAAACTGGGTTACGCTGTAAGTACAATTGAGGCAGGAGAACTCGTAAAAACCGGTACTCCTGATTTCGCCACTTCATTGTATGGTAAAGCGTCCGGTGTACGTATCAATGCAGCTCCCGGTGGAGGTACATCGTCTGTATCTATCTCTGTCCGCGGCTTATCATCTATTTCCGGTTCTACACAGCCGTTAATCGTAATGGATGGTGTTCCCATTCACAACGGGGATGCCAACAATAAAGACTACTGGAGCCAACAGCGTGTCGAATCAAATGGTTTAGTAGACACCACCCCTGCCGATATTGAAAATATCTCTATCCTGAAAGGTGCAGCAGCTTCTGCTTTGTATGGTTCTGAGGCCGCTAATGGAGTTGTTATGATTACAACTAAAAGCGGTAAAGGAGCTTCCGGCTTAGGAGTAGATTTCAGTGCAAACGTTAGTTTTGACAAAGTAGCCTATATGCCCAATATTCAGAAAGAATTCGGACCGGGTTATGACAACTCTCTGCTTGACACAAGAGGTAATGATTTTGAAAAGGCTACCGGTTTCCAAAACACGCGTACTGACAGAAACGGCAACCCGGTTACCAGCTTACGTAATACATATTATTCATGGGGACCCAAGTACGACAATACCTCCCAATTATATAACTGGGATGGAACAATACGAACTTATTCTCCCATCGATCATAACCAATGGAACGATCTTTTCCAGACAGGTATCAATCAAACATATAACCTCGCTGTTACAAACGGTACGGAAAAAGGCAATATGCGTTTTTCTTATACCTATACAGATGTTACACCGACTCAGTTAAACTCTCATAACAACAAACACAATTTCTCATTGACAGGTTCTCAGAATATCCTGAAAGGAATAAAACTTGATTATTCTGCTAATTATATGCGTCAATACGTAAAGAACCGTACCTATCGTATCGACCAGTTGATGAGTAGTTATAACGGTATGTTTACCGGCTATGACGATATCGCATCTTTGAAAAACAGGATCGTAACCAGCCAGGGCTACATGAACAGAGCATACACCTCTGAATATGCTGCTACATTCCTGGATGAAGCATGGGAATATGACCCATCTTTCAGTTACATAGGCGACCGTTATTTATGGAACATCTACGGCAAGGAACAATATGAAAACAACAATCGTTTTATTGCCAGTGTTTCTCCCAGTTGGGAAATCATACCTGGATTGACAGCCCGGGGACGTTTGTCTACCGACTTAACATTTGACGAAGAAGAGAATAAGAACCACACAGAATATCCGAATGCATTGGCAACGGCAGGTAACTATACAGGTAGTTATTCTCTGAAAAACGACAAGTATGAAATTTACTACGGTGATATCATGTTGATGTTTGACCGTACATTCGCAGAGAAGTACAATATTACAGCCAACGTCGGCTGGTCAGGCCGCCAGGAACGTCAGATGATGACCTCTGTCACTACCCGTGGTGGATTAAGCGTGGAAAACTGGTTCCATTTGAATGCTTCCGCTTTATCTCCCGCTACCCCCAGTATGACAAAAATGTCATTGCTGAAAACAGCATATTTCGCTACCGCTTCGTTTGGTTACGATAGTTGGGCTTATCTGGAAGGAACTATACGTCAGGAAAAAACATCCACCTTGGCTCCAGGCAACAACTCTTTCTTCTATCCTTCTGTCAATGGTAGTGTAATCTATACTTCATTATTGAAAGATAAGAACCCAAGTTGGTATGACTATGGTAAAATTCGTGTAAGCTACGGTATCGTAGGTAATGCTCCAATTGTCTATAAAGCAACAACCGGATATAAACAAGATGCTGCAGACAGCTATATTTATAATCAGATTTCATTAAGCGAACTGGGAAACAACGAGTTACAGCCGGAAAAGAAATACGAATTCGAACTGGGATGGGAAAACAAGTTTCTACAAAACCGCTTAGGATTTGAATTGTCTTTCTATCATAACAAAATAAAAGACCAAATTCTGAATACCTCAACAGCTGCTTCTTCGGGAGGTACTTCCATCTGGATGAACGTGGGTGAGTTGAAGAACCAAGGTTTGGAAATGTCTATTTACGGTACGCCGATCCAGACTAAAGACTGGACCTGGGATATCCGCGCCAACTGGGCCTGGAACCGTAATAAGGTCGTGAAGTTAACAGATGGCGTTGACAGACTTGAACACACAACCATCGACAACGGAGCAGCTGTACTGGAATCACATGTCGGAGAAGCAATGGGCGACTGGTATGTATATAAAACTGTAACAGATGAAAACGGCAATAAAATCGTTGATGAAAACGGTTTATACAAAGTCGATTACACACAACGCGTAAAAGCAGGTAATGCCATGCCGAAACTGGTCGGCGGTCTGAGCACATCCGTCAGCTACAAGAACTGGTATCTGGATGCTTCTATCGACTTCCGTATTGGTGGTGACGTAATGAACAAGCCCTATCAATACATGTCTGAAATCGGAACATTGGAACATACACTGCAAGGTCGTGACGCCTCTCATGGCGGCTTGAGCTGGTATGCCGATGGCAACGTATTATCCGATCCTTCCATACGCCACCTGACAGACCAGGCAGCCGGTTCTACCGTAAACGGCTGTACAGTATATGACAATGGTGTAATCCTACCCGGTGTAAAAGAGGACGGAACTCCGAACGATATCATCGCGACAGCAGGTGAAACATTTTACAACCAATACGGCTGGGGATACTCAGGTAATGTCACCTACGAAAACGCTATTCAGGAAAACACCTATTTCAAACTGCGCGAATTAAGCATAGGTTACAGCCTGCCGAAAGAACTGGTTGCCAAATTTGGTTGTAAAAATCTAATGGTTTCTGTTTACGGACGTAACTTATTCTACTTCTACAAGAGTTTGAAAGAAATGGACCCGGAATCAACGGATGGTACAAACTGGGTGAACCAATCTTATATCAGCGGATCTACAGCAACAACCCGCTCCTTTGGTTTCTCACTACGTGCTAGTTTTTAATTGATTGTAAAGAAATATATAAAGAATGCAGAAAATGAAACAAATATATTCACTTGTATTGGGATGTGCGGCACTATTATCCACCTTCTCATGCAGCGACGATAAATTTTCGGATCAATATCAAAATCCGGAACAGGCACAGTCTGTGACATGTCCTGGCGTAATGGTAGGACTTTGGCAGGCTTGTAATACCTGGATGAATCCAGTATATTACAGATATTATGTATCTTCGACTACTTCCGGCCGCTTTTCCGGGGTAATCGGACACACCAACGACAAAGGTCGTTTCACCGGTGCGGGAACAACTTATTTCAACGAAAGATGGAAAAATTTCTATACAACACTTGCCCAATACAGGTTACTGGAACAGACTTACAATAATCTGACGGATAAAGAAAAAGAAGATAACGAAATTTTCCTTCATTTGGGACGCACTGTTCTGGAAGAACAACTATATGAAGTATTGTCTTTATGGGGAAGCCTGCCTTTCTCGGAAGCCGGATACCTATGGAGTACCGGGGATATTGTTTCGTCCAAACCTAAATACGATTCTGAAACGGAACTGTATAGCATGATCTTAAAAGATCTGGATGAAACAAATACATACCTGAACAATCATCCGTCATTAAGCTCTTCCGCAGCCACCTACATGACAGCAGAAGACTATGTAAACAAAGGAGATGTATCCATGTGGCAGAGATATGTCAATTCTCTGCGTCTTCGCGTCGCCACTCATTTGGCTTCAAACGGTGACCTGACATCAGAAGCACGCAGTGCTATCCAAACCATGCTTAGTAATCCTTCTACTTACCCGATGGTAGACACGAATGTAGAAAACACAACGGTAGCACAAAGCGATGATGCTTTCAATTTCGATAAAGATCTGCAAGACGCTATTGAAAACTCGACATATAACCGTATGTCCGGTTTCATGCAACGGGCATTAAATGCAAATACCGATAATCCGGATCCACGTCTGGAAGTATTATATGATGCAAACTGGGATAATCAGTATATCGGTCTGGACCCTACGGAAAGCGCAGCAGATCAGGAAGCAAATATGGCTATCAGTACACATGGTACAGCTAAATATTATGCTGCGTTGGATACCTCAACTTTCACACGTAACCCGGGTTTCCCAGGTATCTGGATGACAGCTGCCGAAGTAGCCTTTATGAAAGCGGAAGCCTATGCCAACAACTGGGCCAGCGGTGATGCCAAAGCGGCCTATATAGACGGTGTTAAATTATCTACTGAGTTTTATTTCAACCTGAATTCAACCGGTACATACCGTACAGCACTGCCGGCACCAGATGACGCTACAGTCGAAGCCTATGCTGAATCACAGTGGGATGCCAGTAATCCGTTAAAATCAATCCTGACACAACGATGGATTCATCACGGAGCTATTCAGGAACTGGAAGCCTGGAATGTTGTACGCCGTACAGGATATCCGGAACTCTATTTCAAGAGAGATCCTCAGACTGCAGATACCCCACTTCCTCTGAACCGCCTGGAATATACTTCTGACGAAAAAGATTACAATCAGGAAAGTTTGAATGCATTCCTGAATGGTAAAGAAGACTCCTGGTACACAACGCTATTCTGGATGAAGAGTGATTGGTATAAAGTCATTGAATAATTTTGACAAACAAAAATATCTCCACATAAATTATAAACATAATTGATGGTAAATGTGGAACCTGAAACCGCCCCGAAGTGATTCGCGGCGGTTTTATTTATTCTTAACGTTGTTCATCATACACCCCGAACTCAGCAATTGAAGCCTGTCCGTTGATGCTGTCGATCTCTATTTTTATTTTGTTTCCCCAGAGACGGTCGAAACGATGTACTTTCACTTTGTCAGACTTATCGCCTGAACAAATTTCTTTCCAGACACCATCCGTTTCATATAATAAACGATAACTCTTTATACTTTCCTGCAGGTCGGTTATCGTTATCATATTGAATGAATGACATTTGTCCAGATCGATTTCCAACCAGGGTTTTGCCACCTGTTTATTGGATCTCCAACTTGTTGTAAAATCATTGTCATTGGCAAAATCCATAATCCACATATCATCACTCCAACTGGAATTGGCAGGTTTATGCTTTGCTATATTTGTTGCAGTTATCGGGGCATCATACGCCGGTAATTCCGGAACCGCAGTATTGTCTTTCCAGATAGCCCCAATCTTCTTCAATCCTTCTACAGCATTCGGATCAATCAACCCATCCCGGTTAGGAGCCACATTCAGTATGAAATTGCAATAAGCCTGGTTAAACGGTTCCAGATTCTCTTTTACAATCACTGTCGGATCTTTCACCGGCGAGGTTGGAAACTCTTCTTTCCAAAACCAGTTTTTATTGATAGGCAGACAGGAGAGAGCCGGCAACTGATTGGATTCTTTTGAAATATGCTGCCCGGCATTCTGTTCGTACGATTTAATATCGGTATAGAACAAAGCTTCTTTCGGATATTTGGCCGCATTCAAATCCATGACCAGACAATCAGGCTGAAGCCGTTTGATCAGCCGGTAAATTTCCTGAAAAGGAACATCTTCATAGGATATCCTTGACCAGGGAGCATCCCAACCATCTATAATGATTGCGGTTATTTCACCATAGTTGGTTAGAAGTTCCGTCAACTGTGCTTTCACCATGTTGATATGTGCTTTCGTGATAAAACCGGGACGTAATTTATGATGCGTGTCCAGGATAGAATAATAAAGCATGGTTTTAAGTCCCTGCTTCCGGAAGGCCTCCACATATTCTTTTACCACATCCCGTTTGAGCGGACCGTTCATGACGTTATAACCGGTTGTTTTCGTATCCCATATACAAAAACCACTATGATGCTTGGTTGTCAGACAGCCATAGCGCATCCTGGCCGCTTTAGCTGCTTCAGCCCACTGATTACAATCCAGCTTCACCGGATTAAAGATAGCCGGACTGGCATCGGGATCAGCCCAATCGTCACTCATAAAAGTCGGAATATTGAAATGAATGAACATCCCGAATTTCAGATCGACAAATTGCTGTTGCAAAGTCCTCAGATCCGGGGTTCCTTCTGCTGGTTGTGCCTTCAATCCCTGTATTGCCAGGCTACATAAAAAGGCGAGACATAAAAGAATAGATACATTTTTTCTCATAACTGTTCCTTATTAAAATATTTGCCGGTTCCTCCGAAAAATCAACCGGCAAATATACCTTTTTTTCTACTTAAATAACCGTTCTTTTAATAACCGTCATTCTGTTTCAGGTTCTTATTGTTCTTGATCTCGTTCGTCGGAATCGGGAACAGTAATTCCCGTTCACTCAATGTCGGGCCATACGTGAACTTATGACCAACATAATTATCGAATTTACTGGTTGTCAGGTTCAAAGCCTTACGGGTACGTGCCATATCGAACCAGATCTTATTCTCGAAAGCCAGTTCATGGTAACGTTCTTTCCAAACCGCATAACGGAAATCTTCCTGCGACAATCCGCTCAGACCTTTCAGGTTCGCACGTTGTCTGATCTGGTTGACACAAGCATAAGCAGTAGCCGAAGGCCCACCTTCAGCTTCATTCTGGGCTTCCGCATACATCAACAGTACATCGGCATAACGAAGCAACGGATAATTGAGACTACTCTTAGCCGTATTCAAATGGGCATCCATATCGAAGAACTTATAAATATAATAGCCGCCGAATTTCACCATTTCTTCACGGTTGGCATTCGATGTGAACTGAGTATAATAAAACTCGCCTTCTTCGGTACGCTTATCTCCCTCTTCATAAGTACTGATAAATTCATCCAGTGCATATACAGAGCCTGTTTCCGTCGAATAATAAGAAACGTCCATATTGTAAGGTAAAAGTAAGCTTTGGAACGGATTCTCTACAATACCGGACTGATATTGTATCATGAACAGATGTTCCCCTTTATTTTCCATTTCAATATTATGCAGGTCGCTGTAAGAAGAAAAGAGTTTATAACTGCCATTGTCGATCACCTCCTTTGCTTTTGACGCAGCCAGCGCATAATATTCCCTCCCTTTTTCCATCGGATATCCCGCCATTGTCAGATAAACACTCGCCAGCAAAGATTTCACTGTAGCCTTCGTCACACGTCCGGTTTCATCCGTCCAGCCCAGATCAGATTCTTCCGCCTGTTTCAGGTCCGAAAGAATCGAGTTATACACTTCTTCCGTAGAAGCCTGTTGCGGATACAGTTCGGGAGAGGAAGCATCCACGGGCACCAATACCAACGGAATAGATCCGAACAAGCGTACCAGGTTGAAATAATTATAGGCACGAAGGAAATAGGCTTCGCCCAAACATTTACTTTTGGTCGATTTATCCATCTCGATTCCCGGTATATAAGTGATTGCCAGGTTGGCGTTAGCAATGGCACGGTATGCATAGTTCCACCAACTCTTACTGTACTCGTTGTCCGAGTTATTCACTACCAGACGGATATTATTGATGTTGACATTCTGGCTTACTTTCGTTCCAGCCAGTCCTGTCAGGAAATCGGTCATAAAATAGGGGTTTCCACCATAGTCACCGTTTGCCGAATACCGCAGATCTGCATAGATAGAATTAACCACACTGCGCGCATGCTCCGCCGTCTTAAAATAGTTTTGCTGAGTAAAGTTAGACGGATTCGATTCGTCCAGAAAGTCAGTACAACTACAACCGAGCACCAGTGATAATATCAATAAAGCATATTTTGTCTTCATATTTAATAATCGTATTAAAAGTTAAAAACTAACATTCAGACCAATTGTGAACGTACGCGGTTTCGGATAACCGAATACGGTGATACCTTGAGCAAACGTCTGTGTCGCATCCGACACTTCCGGGTCATAACCATTATATTTGGTGATCAGGAAGAAGTTCTGAACACTACCGTATACTCTCAGATACTTGATCGAGATCTTCTTTGTCAATTCAGACGGAAAAGTATATCCCAACACCAGGTTCTTACCACGCAGGAAGGAGCCGTCTTCCACGAAATGAGAATCGATGTTCGTCGTATATCCCGCTCCGGTCGGTCTGATCTGTGCGATCATTGTATTCTGGTTTTCAGGAGTCCATGCATCCAGAACGGTCTTATAACTATTTGCTATACCGGTACGGTCTTCTGCCGAGTGTTTGGAAATATCCAGTACATCATTACCGAACATATACTGTAGGTCGACAACCAGGTCGAAGTTTTTATAACGGAATGAGTTGGAAAATGTTCCGTAACCGTCAGGAATACCTTTTCCGATAATCAGACGGTCCATATCATTGATCTGTCCGTCGTTGTTACGGTCCCAAAGTTTCAGGTCACCCGGACGCAGGTTATATTTGGCAGCTTCCTCCGCTTCGTCTGTACCCCAGGTTCCCAAACGTTTGTAGCCGTAGAAAGAGCCGACAGGTTCACCTACACGGATGATGTTATTGCTTGAAGACAAAATATCCGGTCCCGGATAAATATCATCATCCCCTTCGCTCAATGCCAGCACCTTGTTCTTATTGAACGAGATATTGAATGTCGTTTCCCATGAAAAATTCTCATTGGTAATATTTACCGTATTGATAGAAAACTCAAAACCTTTATTGCTCATACTTCCGACATTCTTCGTAATTGAAGTGAAACCGCTGGAAGCAGGTACCGGAGCACTCAGCAACATGTCTGTCGTTTTCTTATAATATACATCCATTTCTAGGTTTACGCGATTGTTGAACAGACCGATATCCAATCCTGCATTTATCTGGGAAGTCTTTTCCCATTTCAGATCGGGATTTGCTAAAGAAGAAACACCGATACCGGATGCTTTCGAACTGCCGAAAACAGTTGTATAATTACCCAAACTGCCCTGCGAAGCATAAGCACCGGTTTCCGAGTTACCTGTCAAGCCGTAGCTGGCTCTCAGCTTCAAGTTGGAGATGGCAGTAGCCGGTTTCATAAAGTTCTCTTCCGAGATACGCCATGCAGCACCAACAGACGGGAAGAATGCATATCTGTTTGACTGTCCGAATTTAGACGATCCGTCCAAACGCGCTGTTGCCGTCAATAAATATTTGCTTTTATAACCATAATTGACACGGGCAAAATAAGAATTCAGACCATACGCATTGGCACTCGATGCTGCTGTAGGAGAAGTTCCGATCCCCAGGTTGTTATACTGGAAGAAATCATCTTCGAAACCTGTAGCCGATGCTGTGGACGAAGAGTTATCCACATGCTGCCAAGATAAACCAACCATACCGGTAAACGAATGTGCCCGGGCAAAATCTTTATGATAAGTCACATAATTTTCAAACTGCCAGGAGTTATTTCGGTTATTATCGATGGATGCACTACCGTTCGGTGAAGAGATCCAGATCAGCTGACGGCCTCCGTAATAATTCGATTTCTGATTGATGATATTGGCACCTAATACGGAACGGAATTCCAGACCCGGAAGTATAGTGATATTTGCATATACGTTTCCTAACATAGTCTGTGTTTCCAATGTATAGTTACGGTCTTTAGCAACCTGAACAGGACTGTTACCGCCTTCCATTCCCGGATAATCGTTGTTTCCGGCAAAAGTTCCATCCTCGTAACGGACAGGCAGAAAAGGTAATGCCTCCACGATCTGACGACCAACAGTGATACCACCGTCGCCCATTGAATCGGTCTGGCGTTCTTTCTGGTAAGCATAACTCAGGCTACCTCCCACTTTCAACCATTTAGTCAGTTCGCTGTCCATAAAGAAACGTGCGGAATAACGTTTCAGGTAAGATTCGATGATCAAACCATCCTCGCCTCTGAATCCGACAGACAAGCCATAGCTATCGCCGCCTTTCGTATTGGAGACGGATATCTGGTGTGTCTGAGAGAAAGCATTACGGATAGTTTCATCCTGCCAGTCTGTATCATACAATGGTTGGCCATTAGAATCGAACAACCGTGAGTCTGTTCTTTTCAGTTTCGGATCTTTATAGTTTCCGTTCTGCCATCCTTCAGGATCGAACTTTTGGGCATTCGCATAGGCCAGATCTTCCAGTTTCAGAAACTCGGCAGCATTCAGTACATCCAGTTTCTTCGGAAGAACACCTATACCGAAGTCGGTATCATAACGAATGGTCGTTCCCATCCCTTCACCTTTTTTCGTAGTGACCAGGATAACGCCATTCGCACCACGGGCACCGTAGATAGCTGTTGCCGACGCGTCTTTCAGGACTTCCACCGACTTGATATCGTTCGGGTTCAGATAGTCGATCGGAGATGTCCCGTTGGTCAATGTACTTACATTCAGGATCACACCATCCACCACATAAAGAGGGTCGTTCGTTACACTGATAGAAGAGTTACCACGAATACGGATGGAAGCACGTCCGCCCGGACGTCCAGAGTTTGTGGAGATATTCACACCGGAAACACGTCCCGACAAAGCTTGTCCGAAAGAAGTCACTGTCCGCTGTGCCAATGCTTCTTCCTTCACAGAACCGGAAGCACCGGTCAAGTCACTTTTCTTCATTGTACCGTAACCCACAATCACGACTTCATCCAGATTCTGAGTATCTTCATGTAAAATAATCTTCAGGATCGATTTATTCTTTGTGCTGACTTCCTGCGATAAATAGCCGATATAAGAAACCTCCAGTACTGCATTATCCGGCACTTCAAAAGAGAATTTTCCATCTACATCTGTTATATTTCCGGTCGTCGTTCCTTTCACCAGCACATTGGCACCAATAACCGGCTCGCCATTATCATCTACGACAACCCCGGAGATCTGGCGCCTCAACTGCTGCAATATTTCCTGTTTATTTTCTTTGGAGGACAAAACAATATGATTCCCCTGGATCATATACTCAATATTCGTATCACGGAACAGTTCATCTAATACCTGGGCAACTTGTTTCTCCTTTACATTAACAGAAACTTTTCGATTCACATCTATCTGATTGTTATACACAAACAGATACTCTGTCTGTTTCTCTATTTCAGAGAAAATTTTGTTTAACTGCGTGCTTGATTTACTTATGCTTACCCGCATATTTTGTGAATGGGAAGTAGAGGCAAACGAACAAAAGATACAGACCAATAACAAGAATGTAGTTATTCGCATAATTCTAAAGAGTTGTTTAAGGTCGGGACTTTTTAGGCAATAATGTCCCTGTAAAGTATTTTTTTTCATACATTTGTGTGTTTCAAAATAATACAATTTAATTAATTGTGATTGAGATTCCTGCCGGTTGATGCGTCACCATCAACCGGCATTTTCGTTAACAAAAATATTTCTTACTATACCATAGGCTATCAGATTTAAAAGGTTATTATTTCATTCAATTAATATACACCACATGATTTTCGCGGTCGCGTTGATAGGTAAAGTGGATATTTTTCTGCAGCAGACTGAGCGCATAATCAATACCATCTGTTTGCTTAAATTTTCCTGTGTACAAATATTTTGTAACCTTCTGGTTATTCACAACGATCTTCAATCCATAGAATTTTTCAAAGTCTTCCATAACCAGTCTAAACGGTTCATCCTGGAAACAGATCAATCCTTCTTTCCAGCGGTATCTTTCGTAATTATCTATTTTCTGTGTCAACAATTTCCCATTCGAACGATACACTTTATTATTGGGTTTTAGCGAAACTGTTTCCGAAGGATGAGTATGCATGGAAACCTTGACGCTTCCTTCCATCAGTACCGTTTCAAATTTATCCCGGCTGGAATAGGCATCCACATTGAATTTCGTGCCTAATACTTCCACACTGCAATCTTTTGTGTTGACGATAAAAGGCCGTTTCTTATCTTTCGCCACTTCAAAATAAGCTTCTCCATCCAGTTTGATCTTACGTTCATGCTTGTTGAAGGAGACCGGATATTGTATAGTTGTCTGTGCATTCAGCCAGATACTACTGCCATCAGGTAAAGTGAGATTGACACATTGACCGGCAGGAACAGCGATGGTCTGCATAGGAACCGGTCCATCATCGTCTCTATCCTGCGCAAAATACCCCAATCCGAAAGCGATGGCGATCATTGCCGCTATCCGCAGAAACTTCATGACCCCGGAACGCATCCAATGTTGTTTTTTATTTGCTGCAGCCAAAACATTACCCGGTTCACTGTTCAACAGCACCGCATTATACCACTTCCTTTCTTTCAGAAAAACAGCTTTATTATTCGGAGAGACTTCCATCCACCTCATAATACATTCTTTTTCTTCCAGCGTAGCAGTTCCTGCAAAAAACTTATATAACAATTCTTTCTCCATATTTCTATCTTCTGTATATATAGAAATCGGAAGAAGCAAGTGCCTAGTTTAAAAAAGTTAAAAATTTCAGATTATAAAATAAAAAAGGAAGGATCGTATAATAGTCTTTCAAATTAACACGAAGGACAGACAAGGCTTTAGCAATGTGGTACTCTACTCCTTTCGGAGTCATATCCAATTCGTCGGCTATCTCTTTACGGGTTTTATTCTCGAAGCGGCTCATCAGGAAAACGCGCCGCGTCTGCTCTGGTAATTGTTGTAAAGTACGATTCACTATTGCTTTTATTTCCGCTGTGAAAAGTTCTGTTGGTTCGCAGACTTCCAAAGACGAGATTTGCAGGTTCAATTCCCATTCGGCAACCGCACGGAGTCTTTGAGATATATCTTCATGCAGTTGTTTTCGTTTCAGGTGATTCAGACATTTATGCTTGATCAAAGTCAGTATATAGGCAGGAACATTGGAATCAGGCAACAGCATTTCCCGCATTTCCCAATAGTCCATAAAAGCCTCCATCGTGAAATCTTCCGCCACGGAAAACTCCTGCACATAGGAATTTGCAAAGCTAATAAAACGGCTTTTATAACTTTCCAACAACCGGCTCAATTCTTTTATGTCTTCTGATCCACTCATCTTTTGCTGTATGAAGAGAGCGTAAATATAAGACATTTTTACACGAAACCATGACCGGTGTCATTACTTTTTACTTTAACACGTTTGTTTATGATTCCAAATATTAATTCTTTTTGTTAATAACTTACTTAGCTTTTGTATGTTATTCTTTATATTTGCAACTTAGAACTAACAGAGACTGTTTAATATCTGTACATTAAAGCGAAGGAGTGATGAAAAGAATACTTATTCCACTGTGCCTGGTGGTAGGAAGTCATGTGGCTAGCGGGCAACGGTCGTACCAGTTTGAGGCACCGGACCGTTTGTTCATAGAAGGTAAAGAATTGTTTAGTTTAAAGAACTATCCGGGTTGTATCGATAAGTTGGAAGCCTACAAACAGCATTCGAAAGATGCCGACCTGATCCAGGAAGCTGACTATATGATCGTATATGCAGCTTATGAACAAGGACGTCCCAATGCCGACGAACTATTGAAAGATTATCTGGAAGATTATCCGGCTTCACGCCATAGCGATGAAGTGAATTTCCTGATCGGTTCCATTCATTTCGAACGCGGGGAATACCAGAAAGCTATTTTCTGGTTCAACGAATCGGATATAGACATGCTCAGTCCGGAGCAACAGGAGGCTTACAGCTTCCGGCTGGCCTATTCATTATTGCAGACCGGTGAGATGGATAAGGCACGCGGATATTTTTCGCGGATACAGCAAATCGGTACCAAGTACCGTGAAGCGTCCACCTATTATGTGGCCTATATCGATTATGCAACCGGCAAATACAATAACGCGCTGGTAGAGTTCAGCCGCCTGAAAGAAATGCCGGATTACCGCGAGCAATCCTTGTACTATATTACACAGATCTATTTCATACAGAATAAATATGAAAAGGTAGTGAGTGAAGGGGAAGAACTTCTCTCCTCTTATCCGAACAGCAAGAATAACAGCGAAGTGTACCGTATCCTGGGTAATTCCTATTACCATTTGGGCAACCAGGACAAGGCGATCAACATGTTGAGCAAATATGTATCGTCGACCGACAGTCCGTTAAGAGGAGATTTGTACATTCTGGGTGTTTGCTACTTCAATAAAGGGAATTACAGCAGTGCTGTAAACGCCTTGTCGCAGACAGTACGTGAAAACGACGCACTCTCGCAGAATGCCTACCTTTATCTCGGACAATCTTACCTGAAGCTGAAAGACAAGAACAATGCTCGTATGGCTTTCGAGGCTGCGGCAACCTCTTCATTCGACAAACAGATTCAGGAAGTAGCCATGTTCAATTATGCATTGCTGATCCATGAAACGGCCTTTACCGGATTCGGCGAATCTGTTACGATCTTCGAAGATTTCCTGAATGATTTCCCGAACTCCCAATATGCCGACAAAGTAAACGACTACCTGGTGGAAGTCTACCTGACAACCAAAAACTACCAGGCAGCTCTCAACTCTATCAATAAGATCAACCACCCGAGCACCAAGATACTGGAAGCCAAACAGGACATTCTGTTCCAGCTCGGAACGCAGGCTTTCACCAACATGAAGCTGGATGAAGCAGTCGACCTGTTCTCTAAGGCTATCAACCTGGGTTCTTATAATATGGAATCGCGCAATGACGCTTATTTCTGGCGCGGCGAATCCTATTACCGCAAAGGAGATTACCGCCAGGCTATTTCAGACTACCGCACTTATCTGAACAACCCCCGCCAGCGGAATACAGATATGTACGCACTGGCCCATTATAACCTGGGATATTGTTACTTCAAACTCAAAGAATACGGAGAGGCACAAAACCGTTTCCGCCAGTATATCAACCTGGAAAACAACCAGCAGGCACCGGCACTGGCAGATGCTTACAACCGTATCGGCGACTGCAACCTGCACGTCCGCCGCTTCGACGAAGCCAAGCAATACTACACCAAAGCCGAAAGTCTGGGAACCCCTGCCGGCGATTACTCCTACTACCAGCTTGCCCTCGTAGCAGGCTTGCAGAAGGATTATTCCGGCAAAGTATCCCTGCTGGACCGCCTGGCAAGCAAGTACCCCGACTCGCCCTACGCCATCAACGCCCTTTACGAGAAGGGACGCTCCTACGTGCAGAGCAACAACAGCAACCAGGCGATTGCCACCTTCCGCGAGTTGCTGAACAAATATCCCGAAAGCCCCGTCAGCCGTAAAGCCGCTGCCGAAATCGGACTGCTCTATTATCAGAACGACCAGTACGACCGTGCCATCGCAGCCTACAAGCACGTCGTTACCAAATATCCGGGCAGCGAGGAAGCCCGCCTTGCCATGCGCGACCTCAAGTCCATCTATGTAGATGCCAACCGCGTGGACGAGTTTGCCGCCCTCGCCGCACAGATGCCGGGCGAAATCCGCTTCGAACCCAACGAGCAAGACTCGCTGACCTACATCGCCGCCGAAAAGGTGTACATGAAAGGCGAAGCCATCCCCGCCAAAGCCAGTTTCACCCGCTACTTGCAGAGCTTCCCCGGCGGCGCCTTCAGCCTGAATGCCCACTACTACCTCGCCGTCATCGGCAAGGAGCAGAAGGACGAGGAAGCCATACTGGAACACGCCGGCAAGCTGCTCGAATATCCCGATAACCCTTATTCGGAAGAAGCGCTGCTGATGCACGGAGAGATTCTCTTCAACCGCCAGCAGTACGACCAGGCACTTGCCGACTACAAGAAGCTGCAAGCCAAAGCCACCACCGCCGAACGCCGCCAGTTGGGTGCCCTCGGCGTGCTGCGTTGTGCCGCCCTGATGCACGACGATACCGAAGTCATCCATGCCGCCACCGCCTTGCTTGCCGAAGCCAAGCTGTCGCCCGAACTTCGCAACGAAGCCCTGTACTACCGCGCCAAAGCCTACCTGAGCCAAAAGGCTGACAAGAAGGCGATGGACGACCTGCAACTCCTTGCCAAAGACACCCGTACCCTCTACGGCGCCGAAGCCAAGTACCTCGTGGCACAGCAATGGTACAACGCCGGCAACTATGCCGCCGCCGAAAAAGAGATTCTCAACTTCATCGACCAGAGCACGCCGCACGCCTACTGGCTGGCACGCAGTTTCATCCTTCTGTCCGATGTATATGTAGCTATGGACAAGAAGCTCGATGCACGCCAATACCTGTTGAGCTTGCAGCAGAACTATCATGCCGACGACGATATCGAGGGAATGATAAACGAGAGACTGGAAAAGCTGAGTAAGTAGTTAGTAGGAAGTAGTTAGTAGTAAGTAGAATAGTTATGAAAAAGATACAATATATACTCACCGGAATGGCATTAGCAGCCTTCCCATTAGGAGCACAGGCTCAGACGCAGGTCAAGGACTCTACCGTAAACCGTACGGTAGTGGTAGAGCAGGAATACAACCCGGACATCATGGATGCCTCGAAAGTAAACGTATTGCCCAAAGTAGAACCGCCTACCGTCAGCAAGAAAGAAGTGGAATATGATGCCACGCTCACACCTGCCGGCGTAATCCCCGCCACCACCATGCAGGCGTACACCGGAAAGGAAACGCAGACCAAAGCCCTGCCGGGTTATGCCCGCCTGGGATATGGCAACTACGGCAACCTGGACGTGCGTGCCAACTACCTGTTCACCCCCTCTGACAAAGACCGCATCAACCTCACCTTCCGCATGGACGGCATGGACGGCAAGCTGGACTTGCCCGACGATGGCGGCGACTGGAACTCCTACTACTATCGCACCCACGCCGGCATGGACTACGTGCACGCCTTCCGTAAAGTAGACCTGAACGTAGCCGGCAACTTCGACCTGAGCAACTTCAACCTCATGCCCGGAGTTCGCAACAGCAAGCAGAAGTTCACTTCCGGCGACGTGCACTTCGGACTGAAGTCTACGGACGACGGTCTGCCGCTCCGGTTCCGCGCAGAGACAAACCTGCTCTTCTACGAGCGCCAAAGCGACTTTGATATGTCCGATACCAAAGAAGGCATGGTTCGTACCAAAGCCGACGTTTCGGGCTCTATCTCCGACGAACAATCCGTCGGCTTGGCACTCGGCATGGACAATGTATTCTACAACGGCGATTGGTTCGATAACTACACCGCCCTGAACCTGAATCCGTATTACGCCTTCTGCAACGATGACTGGAAGATTCGCCTCGGCGCCCACGTCGACCTGGCTTTCGGCTTCGGTAAGCAGTTCCGCGTTTCACCGGACGTAAGCGCCGAATATACCTTCTCCGACAGCTACACCCTCTATGCCCAAGCCAAAGGGGGCAAGTTGCAGAACGACTTCCGCCGACTGGAAAGCATCAATCCCTACGGACAGATGATACAGCAGACAGATGCCACCTACGAACAACTGAACGCCGCCCTCGGCTTCAAGGCAAGCCCCGCTCCGGGAGTGTGGTTCAACATCTACGGCGGATACCAGGACTTGAAGAACGACCTGCTGCTGTCTCCCATCTTCTATGCGCAGAATACCCATAACATCTATGCCGGCGCCGAAGTGAGCTACTCCTACAAGGACATTGTCTCTTTCTCCGCTTCCGGCGTTTACCGTGACTGGAAGATTTCCAACGAAGACGCCAACCAGCTATTGAGCTTCAAGCCTTCCCTCGAAGCCAACTTCCGCATGGACCTGCGCCCCGTACCCGTAGTTCTGGTCAGCCTCGGCTATCAGCACATCGCGCGTGAGAAAACCGATTCCGAAAAAGTAGACCCGGTCGGCAACCTCTACCTAAGCGGCAGTTACGAACTGTTCAAAGGTATCTCCGTCTACGCGCGTGCCAACAATTTGTTGAACAAAGACTATCAGTATTACTGGGGATGCCCCGCCGAAGGTATCAATTTCCTGGGTGGAGTCAGCTTCCAATTCTGATTAAAATCAGCGGAGCTGGAGTCATAGAATTGAATAAAAAAGGTCTTTTTTGCTAAATTCTCCTTATATTATAAGGTGGAAAGAATGTTTTTTTTCTACTTTTGCGGGCGAATTAAGTAGTGGGAACTACTATAAAACAGAAATTTATGCAGAAAAACCTTGTCATTGTCGAGTCTCCGGCAAAAGCAAAAACGATTGA
>OGZX01001823.1_pt1 | contig 19539 bp, 18 predicted proteins | sample 1576881 | NCBI WGS metagenome assembly OGZX01 (sample SAMEA3541542, study PRJEB24748) | human gut metagenome | biome: human gut; feature: human-associated habitat; material: faeces | place: China | collected 2012
CTTTTCCGACTTTTAAAGTGAATATTCAACGACAACCGGATCCGGTACGGACGGTTATGGAGACAGCTGTTTTTTTACGCGAATCGGGTGATATCGACAGTGAACAATGGCATCAATTTTCCCATCGTTTCTTTACGGAATATCGCGATACGATCATACAGTATTACGGTTATGAAAGCCAGCTGTATTATACGCCACCCAGGGAACTGGTTTACCCACGCTTCTTTGTTGCAGTCATGTCGGTTTTATTGGAGCTGGGAATCATCAGAGCTAAAAAAGGGCAATTGGTTAAAACGCTTTGCGGTATGTTTCGTTTTGACCAGGAACTTTCCACCATCCGCCGATGGTTTTATGAGATGCCTCCTGAATATGAAGAGGTTTTAACAAAGTTTAAAGATTCGTTTCACACACTAAAAACCAAGAAATAAATTATTAATCAGCTGGGAATGAGTTTGCTTTCTTCTCGTTTTCCCGGTTTTTAGTGTACTCCGCCCAGCGGTATACCGGGTGTATATTTACATCATAGGGTAAGCGGGCAGGAGTGTCCTGAATGATTTTTTGATCGCACGTTTCTTTGTATTAGTTATAATAATATTCATTCTATATTAAAGAGGCCGTACGAACCGTTGTCAAGGTAATGTCTTATAACCATCTTCTACCGTTTGATAATCAAAATTCGTAATCTGTCACAAAAGCGCGCTTTTACCTGTCACGTTGAAATTAGTAACTAAAAAGCGGAAAAAAATGAAAAAACGTAAGGAAAACATGACTCCGGATTACCGGAAGTCGGGCTACCTGAAAGTGGGTAGAAGCGTGTTGCGGGCTTATTTTACAGGAGGACGTGAGTTGAGCGAGATGGCAAAGGTATTGCTTTGCGTGGAAACCTTCGCTTATTTTAGCGAAGGACAGATCTGTCTGAACGATCAGGTTTTCTTTTGCCATCCGGGTGAGTGGATCACCACCTATACCGAAATCGAGGAACTGACCGGGATTGACCGGCGAGAGGTAAAAAAACATCTGGTCAAATTGGAACAACAACATTTCCTGATCCTGTCGGATATCGGTTTTTACAAACGGATCGCTCTGGTGAACTACGAGCAATCGGTACAGGTGCAACATTCCGTCTCCCCTGTCGATGCCGGAAATCCTACCGACCCGACTGAATCTGGCAGTAGCATATGGGATATGGCGAATAATTTTTATAACCCTTACAACGGTCAGAAAGGAGTGGTGAACTGATGGGAGAAGCACAAAAAACTAAACGGCAAATCCTTCCGAACGTAAATCTACCGATGGAGCAGGCGGTGATAGCCGGTCTATTGACTGCGCCGGATGCCGTCTTCGATGTGGCTGACCGTCTGCAGGCGGACATGTTCAGCGATCCGCGAAACGCATTTGTTTACCGTGCTGTCTTGTCGTTGGTCGAAAAGGGAATAGGAGTCGATATGCTGACGGTGGAGAATGAAATGTCGCGGTTGGATAACGGTTTGTACCAGCAGCTGAATGGCTTGTCGTTCCTTTCAGAAATGCTGTTGGATGTCCGCAGCGATGCCCATATCCGCATTCATGCCGACGAACTGGTTCGCTGTTATACGTTGCGCCAACTGGTTAACGGACTGAAAAAGAAAGAGACGGAGGCCCAGTTGCCTTCGGCCGATGTGGCGGAGTTGTTGACGGGAGTGGAGGAGTTGGCCGGTTCGCTGCGCAACGGGATGGCACATGTCTTTTCGATGGAAGAGGCCGGAGGGGTGGCGGCACGTGTATTGGAACAGTCGTACCGCGAACAAACGGAACGCGAATCGGGAATGATTACCCGCATCCGTTCGGGATTGTATGATTTGGATAAGCTGACTGGCGGACTTTATGAGGGCGAACTGACGGTGATCGCCGGACGTCCTTCGATGGGGAAATCGGCGGTTGCTCTGTGGATGGCGCTTTGTATGGCACGTCAGGGAAAAGCGGTAGCTTTCTTCAGTGTGGAGATGGGGAAGGAGGACAATGCCACCCGTTTACTGTCGATGGTGAGCGGTATCGATGCCGACCATTTGCGCTTTAAAGGAACATCGGCCTCCGACCGTGTACGATTGGAGGCAGCCCGTAAAGAGTTGGAACGTTTGCCGATTACGTTGGAGTATTGTGGTTCAGATACGATCGAAGATATACGTGCCAAGGCACAGTCGCTAAACAAACATGGCAAACTGGATGCCATGTTTATCGATTACCTGAACCTGATCAATATCGTGGTCTCGAAGAACCTATTGCAGGAAACAACCGATCTGGCGCTGGGTAATATCGCCCGTAAGGCGAAACTGATGGCCGAAGAAATGGAGATCCCGGTCATCCTATTGGCCCAGTTAAACCGTGAGGTCGACCGTCGGCAGGGACTTCATCTTCCAGTTCTGAGTGATTTACGCAATTCGGGTGCGATCGAACAGGTGGCAGATGTCGTGATATTCGTTTACCGTGCCGAGAAATACAATATTTTTTATGATCCGAAGACAAAGGAAGACTTGCACGGCATCGGTCTCCTATTAGTGGCTAAGAATCGTAACGGGGCGACCGGAGTAGCAAAATTCCGGTATAATCCGGCAATGACTTGTCTGACGGATTATGATCCGAGGGTGATATGAATTAGAAAGAATGTAATTGTAGTTTAAGCAAACTTATATCTAAACTCCGTAATACATAGGTTAGTGAATGGAAAGAATATGATTTTATAAATAATTAAATTAAATGAAATGATACAAAAAAATTTGATTTATGATGTTGGGATGTGCAATGGTGATGATACTAATTTCTATCTCAAAAAAGGGTTTAATGTCATTGCTTTTGAAGCTGATCCTGAATTGGTCGCATTCTGCCGGGATAGATTTAGTGATGCTATAAAAACGGGGCAGTTGATTATAGTTGAAGGTGCTATAGTTGATACGGAGGTAATGACAGAGAGTACTGATAAAGTGACCTTTTTTAAAAATAAAGGGAACAATCAATGGGGAACTGTTTGCCAGAATTGGGTAGACAGAAATGAACGATGTGATAAACCGAGTTCTATTATAGAAGCTTCTGTTATCGATTTTGCAGCATGCTTAAATAGATATGGAATTCCTCATTATTTGAAAATAGATATTGAGGGCATGGATGTTCTTTGTCTGAAAGCACTACTTTCTTTTTCAGAAAAACCAAATTATATTTCGTTGGAATCGAATAAAGTCGACTTTGAGGCTTTAAAAAGAGAATTTGATCTGTTGTGTAAATTGGGTTATAATTCATTTCAAGTAATAAATCAAGCGGAAATTCCTTATTCAAAAACTTCTTTTATTACAAAAGAAGGAATACATGTAGAACATGTATTCACAAATGCTTCATCCGGACTTTTTGGAAATGATTTACCAGAATATGGCTGGATAGACAGAAAGAAAGCTATACAAAAATATCGTTGGATTTTTTTGAAATATCTCTTATATAAAGATGACAGATTTTATAGATGGCGCAAATATCTGCTTGGTAAAATTTATTATCGTATACTAGGAATTTTAATTTCTTCACCGGGATGGTATGATACGCATGCCCGAAGATGATATGAACCTTAAAGATAAAATACTATCAATTGCAAGACTGGAAGAGGTGGTAGGGCGTTATCTGCCATTACAAAGAGGTGGTTTTGCAAAAATAATATTGGGGCTTTGTCCTTTTCACGACGACCGTCATCCTTCGCTGCATGTGAATGTGAAAGAACAGTACTATAAATGCTTTGCCTGTGGCGAAGGGGGCGATCTGTTCAAATTCGTTGAAAAAATGGAGGGATGCAGCTTTCAGGAAGCGTTGAAGAAGCTGGCCGATTGGTACGGATTGTCGGATGAGGGTGACTACCGGCCGGTAAAATATCCTCCGGTAGCGAAAAAGAAACAATCGGTACCGGGTGAGTTAGTAAGTCCGTTTCATATAAAAAATCTGCTTCGCAACCACCGGATGATGCTCGATTGGCTGGAAGAATATATTCCGGAAGAGGAGCTGTTGCGTGAAACATATAAGGGCTTTGAAGTAGGAATCGGCCCTTCTTCCTTGCCTCGCGATTACAGTAATTTTTGCAACCGCCTAATCTTTCCTATACGCAACGAACGGGGTGATCCGGTAGCTTTTGCCGGTCGTTACCGGGGAGAGACAAAAGGTACGGATATCCATAAGTATGTTAATTCTTCCGATAGTCCGGTGTATCATAAAAGTGAGATATTATATGGTTTGTATCAGGCCGGTGAAGCGATCCGCCAACATGGTTTTGTTTATGTCACTGAAGGCTATAAAGATGTACTGGCCATGCATGCGACCGGTTTCCGGAATACGGTGGCATTATGCGGAACTGCATTGACCGAACAGCATGCTTCTTTGCTCTGGCGGTACACCCATTGTGTTCTGATGATGCTCGACGGCGATCGCGCCGGACAGGTGAACGGATTCAAAGCGGCTTGCTTTTTATCGGGAAAAGGTTTTTCAGTGGGACAGATCCTTCTGGAACCGGGGCACGATCCGGATTCCCTGTTGGCAATGCTAGGCGCGATAGAGTATGTTGGTTATATAAAGAAAGCGACCCGCTTCAGCCGTTTGGAAATTTACGAAGCTAATTTATTGAGGCAGCTCAGGCAACTGTTGGCAGAATTGCGCCTGGCTCTAACAGTAACGGAACGTACAGAGTTACTGGCGCGTATGTTACCTCTTCACAAACGTCTGGCGAAAGTAACGCTTTTACTGGCGCATTCGCCGGTATTGAGGGCCGATTGGCTACTGGATTAAATTAAATACTATAAAATTATGATTGTTGATAAAAAACGTAAAGTAATCTACCTGCATAACCCAAAATGCGGTGGAACATTTCTGAGAGATCTTTATATTGAAAAATATGGAAACACCGAAGCGACAAAATGGTGGAAGTTATATACCTGCAAATATGGAACGGATCTGGGGCATATCACTTATGATGATTTACCGAGTTTTGTTCCAGAATGGGAAGAGTATCGGATTGTTGTAATGATACGTAATCCTTATAATCGCTTTTATTCTGCAGTAAAAGAATTAACACAGAAATTAAAAAGTTGTATTGGGGGGAGATGGTATAAAAAGTACCCAAAGATTATAAAATGTCCAAAACTTATTAAGTATGAATTTATAGAATCAAACTGGCTAAGAAAAATATATCTACTCACGATATGTCCCGAGACATATCGTTTACGGAAGCTTAGTATGGCTTCCGTAAACGATATTTGTAATAAAATATTTTATGAACGTTCCGAACAAGATTATTTTATACATAATAAGAGAATTCCCTGGTTAAATCCTCAAAGTTATTTTTTAGGAAAAAATGTTGAAATTTTCCGATATGAATCTGAAAGCGATTGGATAAAGTTACTGGAAATTTTTGAATTGTCCGAATACCGAAATCGATTATTGATTGCAAAAGATTATGTGATACCGGAAGACTTCCGTGAGATGATTAAGAAAGTATATCCGGAAGATCGGGAATTATTTCTGATGTATTGAATTCCAAATTGATAAATATATATAAATGAAAATTATTCATGTAATAAACTCTATGAGCAATGCCAGTGGAGGGCCTTCACGTACAACTCTATTGACGTTGCAGGGTACAAAAGCACTTGGAATGGATGTGAGGGTTTTGACAAATTCACTGGGGCCGGATGATGAGGCCGTGTCGGAGGATCCTTCCATCTGTTACCTCCCTCGTCCTTGTTTACAGGATAAATGTAGGGGATATGCTAAGGTAATTCCCTATGAATTGGCTAAAATGGGAAGAGCAGATGTTTATCATATTCAGGGAATATGGTTGTATTCGAGCTATATAACTGCCAGATATGCCCGAAAGCAGGGAGTTCCTTATGTGATTACTTTGCATGGAACCCTGTATCCGGAAGCATTGAAACAATCCTTTTTTATAAAGAAGACTTCTTTATTCTTATATCAACGTCGTCAATTGCAGCAAGCTGCTTGTATTCATGCAACTTGCATGGAGGAGATGGAACATTACCGGAGATTGGGATTTACCAATCCGGTGGCAGTTGTCCCTTGTCCGATGGAATGTGACGATAAGGTTGAGTCTGTTTCTCTGAAAGATGTGAAACGTATCGGTTATCTGGGCCGTGTACATCCCCGTAAAAGGATAGAAAAATTAATCGATATCTGGTCTCGTTTGAATGAACCAGGTGAACTCCTGATAATGGGTGATGGAGATCCTTTCTATATGAAGTTCCTCAGGAAAGAAGTGGAACGGTTACATTTAAAAAAAGTACGTTTTGAAGGATTTGTTACAGGAGAAAAAAAGAATCGTTTGCTGGCTTCTCTCACTTGCTTGGTTGTTCCCAGTGATTTTGAAAATTTTGGAATTATAACACCTGAGGCTTTGCTTCAGGAAATACCTGTCATAGCGTCGACTGGTTCTCCCTGGCAGGACCTGGAAACACACCAGTGCGGCCGATGGGTAAAAAACGATCTTGATGCCTTGACCACAGCAGTACGGGAGGTTTTATCTCTGGATGAAGAAGAGTTACAAGCAATGGGAAAACGGGGACGCCAGTTGGTCTTGGATAAATATTCGGTGGATGTCGTATCCCGACAGATGAAACGGCTGTATACCTGGGTTGCCGGGCAAGCTGATAAACCTGAATTTATATATGATTGATTAAACCTAATAGTGATAAATATGAACAAGTATGAATTGGCAAAAGTAATTGCAAGCCGCATGTCAGTGACTGTTACAGAGACCTTGTCTTTTATAGATACGATGAGTGAAGTGATCTGTGATTCGATCACCCATGACGAATCTGTTTTGATACAAAATTTCGGTCATTATGTTCCTTGGGAACAGTCGGAGCGTATGGGACGTAATCCGAAAACCGGTCGGGAATGTAAGATTCGGAAACGTATTAGTGTGAAATTCAAACCGGGCAAAGGGTTAATTGAAAAAATAAACGGGAAATAGTAAGGTATGAAAGAAATTAAAGAACTGTTTTTAGGTTGGATATTGAGCTGTATGTTGCTCTCCTGTGGCTCAGTAAAGGACATCGCGTATTTGCAGGGAGATAAGTTACTGGCTAAAACTGCTATGGTCGATACCTTTTACCTGAAGATACAGAAAGACGATTTGCTGGATATTTCAGTTAGCTGTGTGGACCCAGAGTTACTACGTCCCTTTCTGCAATACGGAAATGGTGTTGATGGTGGTGGAAGTAATTATGGATATTCCGGCGGGAATAATAATAAGGGGTATTTGGTGGAAGTGGACGGTACGATCAACTTTCCATTGCTAGGGCGAGTAAAAGTGGCTGGTTTGACCCGACGGCAAGTGGGAGATTTGATTCAGAGTAGACTGGAAACAGGAGGATACATGAAAGACCCGATCGTGATGGTTCGTTTTCTTAATTTCCGTATCTCTATACTAGGAGAGGTTGATCGTCCTGGTACTTATCAAATATCTTCTGAACGTATAACGTTGTTTGAAGCACTCAGCCTGGCGGGCGATTTGACCATTCATGGGCGTCGTAACCGAGTGGCGGTTATCCGGGAAACAGACGGCGTACGTACCATCTTATATCATGATCTTCGATCGAGGGATATTTTTCAATCACCAGATTATTTTCTGAAGCAGAATGATATGGTTTATGTAGAACCTAACCGTGTTAGAGCAGAGGCAAGCGCGGGACAGTTTACAAGTGTCGGAACCTGGACAGGACTGGCCTCTCTTCTGATTAGCGTCAGTATTTTGCTATTTAAATAAAAGTGTATGGAAGAACAAACTACTTATACGGAAAAATTAAATCTGGTCAATGAATTTAATCTCCGCACTATTTTAGATGTATTACTCACCAAATGGAAATGGTTTGTTTTATCTGTTTTTCTTTTTGCGGTGGGGGCTTATGTTTGTATGAGGACTATACCTGTTATTTATGAACGGGAGGCTGTCGTCCAGTTGAAAAATAAGGTGAAAGCAGAAGAGGCTTTTAGTGAAAAACAAATGTTTGAAGACAGTGAAAGTAATAGTATAGAGGGAGAGGCTTTGATATTCAAATCTCGAATATTGATGCGTGAGGTTATCCGTAGATTAGGGTTGGAAATCGGCTATTCGGTGGATGATGGCCTTAAAATTAAAGATTTATATACGGATATGCCAGTGAAAATCAGCTTTCCTGATTCAACTTTTACCCAGCCTGCTTTTTTTTCGATTATCCCTGTTGCAGATGACCGTTTTAGAATAAAAAGTTTAGAGGATGATCCGGATGGGGTTATGGAATATACTTTCGGAACGCCGATAGATAGTCCGATCGGGCGGATGATGGTGGATAGAACCCCTTCATTCAATAATGAATGGCTGAATGAAGAGATACAGGTTTCTTGCTGGGATTATGAGTCGCTTATATCTTCCCTGTTAGGCCAGTTGGAAGTGAAGCGCAGTGTTAATGATGCCAATTTATTGACATTGACTTATCTGGATACGAATCCGGAAAGAGGAGACGATATACTGAATACATTGGTCGGTGTATATGTGGATGAATCGTTGAAGGATAAAAACCGGATCATACAGAATACAGCTATATTTATTGATGAACGATTAAAACTGATCAATGAAGAATTGGGAAATGTAGAGAGTAACATTGAAGATTACCGGAAACAGAACCGATCGGCTGATCTTGGTATAGAAGCTAAACTTTCGCTGGAAAGTCGGAATTTCTATGATCGTCAGGTGACCGAACTGAGTAATCAGAAAGAATTGATTGAACTGGTTCAACAATATTTACACGATCCATTGAAGAAAGAAGCCTTGCTCCCTGCTAACACAGGATTGTTGAGTATTTGGATAGGAGGATTGATCGATAAATATAACGCAGTATTATTGGAACGGGATAAACTGATGGAAAGCGGAGGTGCTAATAATCCGGTTGTCAGAATATTGAATGGTGAAATAGCATCTTTACACAAGGGAGTTGGTCAAAGTCTGAGAAACGCAAAAGAGGAGATTAATTCGAAACTGGAATATGCTCAGCGGATGCAAATGTTGGAAGCCGGTAAGATCAGTAGTATTCCGACCCAACAGAAATATGTACTTTCAGTAGAGCGACAGCAGAAAATAAAAGAAGAATTATTCCTCTATCTATTGAATAAGCGGGAAGAAAATGCATTGACATCTGCTACATCCGAGAGTAATCTTCGTATAGTGGATCAGGCATACGGGGTAGGAACAGCCGGTGTTAGTCCTTTGGTGGTCTTATTGGCAGCCATACTTGCCGGTCTGGTTGTACCGGGGTTATTTTTCTATCTGGGTCCAATGCTGAATGTCACTGTACGTGGACGGAAAGATATTGAAGACAATCTGAGTATTCCATTTCTGGGAGAAATACCACATAACCGGAAAAATGAAGAAATGGTGATCGGTAAACAACGGAGGAATGGAGTTTCCGAAGCATTCCGTATTGTGCGGAGCAATATAGATTTCATGTTGGATAAACAGAACAAATCACAGGTTTTGATGTTGACTTCATTTAATCCGGCTTCCGGGAAATCGTTTATATCCTATAATTTGGCAGTCTCTCTGGTATTGGCAGGGAAACGGACAATTTTGCTGGAAATGGATATCCGTAAGGGTTCTAAGAAAGATAAGGATGGGAATGTATTGCCAGGTCTGACTAATTATTTGTCAGGAAAGATAACGGACCCGACACAATTGATACATCCCCATATCGGATTTGAAGAACTGGACGTGATTGCTTCCGGCCCTGTACCTCCCAACCCCGCAGAGTTATTGCTGGGGCTGTCTTTGGATAAATTGATTGGGGTGTTGAGAGATCGGTATGACTATATCATTATCGATACGGTTCCTTACGGCATGGTGGCCGATGCACAAATTGTCAGCCGTGTTGTCGACCTCTGTATTTATGTCGTACGTGAAGGATTAATGGATCGTCGACGGTTGCCGGATGTGGAGAATTTATATACTGGAGGTAAGTTACCGCATATGTCTGTATTATTGAATGATGCCCGTTATAAACATGCTGGTTATGGGTATGGCTACGGGTATTATGGTTCTGGATATGGTGAAAATTATTATGGATATCAATAACAACTAATCTTATCATGAAAATAAAAACATTCGTTATTAATCTCGAGGTGTCGAAAGATAGAAGAGAATATGTGATAGCTGAAACAGCAAAATATCCTTGTATGGATGTAGAGTTAGTGAATGCTGTTTACGGTAAAAAAATGTCTGTAGAGGAAATAGAGGGCCTTTTTGAATGTAAACGGTTTAAAAGTAGGTATTTGCGTGAACCTATGCTTACAGAAATAGGCTGTACTTTAAGTCATAGAGAATGTTACCGGAGGTTATTGATTTCGGAAGAACAATATGCTTTAATACTCGAAGATGATGTTCGTTTTTGGGATTCAGCTCGTATGGAATTTGTATTGTCTGAGATAGTAAAAAGAATATCAGAGGAAAAAGAAGCTTGTGTCGTCACTCTTGCCAGACATTCACATTACTACCCTCGCGCACGATACAAAATTGATAACTATTCTATCTTCAGAATATGGAGAGCTTGTGGTACGTGTGCTTATTTGATAAATAGACAAGCGGCACACATTTTATTAGCGACTCCCAAAGCTTCGATCTATGCAGATGATTATGAATATATGAATGAGAAAGGAATTTTGGTTGAGGGTATTTATCCAACATTTGCAGTCGGTAAGTCGGAATGTGGAGAAATAGAAAGTGAGGTTGCCTCTGAATTAGAATACCCTGTGGGGGGAATTGACTTGCCGTTAATCGATCGTTTCTGTTATTTGTTGAGAAATAGAAAAAGAAGTTTATTAAGAGCTATAGGAGTATTACGCTTAAGGGGAATGAGAAAAAATGTTAACCTGTAATTATAAGAATATACATGCGAAAAAGAGTCGTAATTATCAATAAATACGGCGCATTACATCCTTCGGCTACCGGACGTCCGATTCGTAAACTTGCGGATTTTTTATGGAAAAACGGAGTCGATGTGATTGTACTTTCTATTGATGCTTCTTATAAAGGACAGATTTCTGGGCAAGATGAGAAATTACCTTATCGGACGATCGAATTGCCGGATTTTTATAGTGGTGTTAATAAATGGCTTCGTTTATTTGGTAATCTGGTGGATGGTTTCCGATTAATAACTTATTCAATGTTGTTGCCGCGCCATCAATTGAAAGTGGTACTGACCGATCCTTCTTTGATCAATGCTTGGGCTATTTTATTCCGTCCGTTTTATCGAAGTCAATTAGTTTTTTGGACAATGGATTTATATCCTGAAGCATTTGTTTCTGCTGGCCTCGTGTCATGTAAAAATCCTGTTTACCGGGGAATAGCTTCTTTAATTTATGATCATGTTCCTGACTTCTTAATAACATTAGGCGAGCAACAATATCGTTATTTGTGCCGGCAATATAACAAATCTTCTATTCCTCATATAGTGTTGCCTTGTGGGATATGTTCTATCGAAAGAGCGAATATCCCTTTTTGGCGAAAAGATAATCAGGATAAGATTGTTTTTTGTTATGCAGGGAATATAGGAGAAGCTCATAATGATATATTTCTTTTGGAGTTAATTAAGCAGTTAAATCCTAAAAAATATTTGTTTTTACTTCGTTTATATGGGGCAAAGGCACAACGGATCTTGAAAGAGGCGGCCATGTCTGAATCGGTAATTGTACTTGATTATATTGCTCCGGTAGAATTACAGTTTGTAGATATATGTGTGGCTTCCTTACTTCCTTCCTGGAATCATGTTTGTGTGCCTTCGAAAGTGGTTAGTGCGATATGTTCCGGGATACCTGTTTTATATAATGCAAATGAGGAATCAGAAGGTGCTTATATGTTTAGTGATGCGATTTGGCTGGTTTCAAATTCTGAAAATGTAAAAGAAAATATAGCCGTTTTTCTGGAAAATCTTTCTGATGAAGATATTCTGCTTAAAAAGAAAGCAGCCGGAAAATATACTCAAAGTCTCTTGAAAATGGAGAATGATAATCTATCCGTTTTGTTGGAAATAACTTAGATAAACAAAAACAAATGAGTATGAAAATAACAATAATAACCTCTCCTTTTGGATATGTACCTCCTCTAGGGATTGGTGCAGTAGAGAAAATCTGGTACGATCTATCGATAGAATTTGTAAATAAAGGAAATCAAGTGAAAATTATTTCAAAACGACCAGAGCACGAGGGATATACAAATAATCTATTAGATAAAAATGGAATAAATAATATTTATATCAAAGGTTACAAAAGAAAAAGATCTGTGTATTTGGACTTGATATTTGATTTTCTGTATTCAATTAATTCTCTTATGAGAATTGAAAAAACAGATATATTGGTAATGAATACCTTCTGGACCCCTTTCTTATGTAGATTTTTTAAAAAAAAGTATAAGGTTTCAATCTATAATGTTGCTCGTTTTCCTAAGAATCAATTTAAATATCTGTCCAATGTCGATAAATTAGTGGCATGTGGTTCAATGATTGGTGAAGCAGTGATAAAACAAGCTCCGCGACTACAAAATGTGTGCGTAATAAATAATCCTGTAAATCAAAATATTTATTATTATACATCTATCGGAGATATAGAAGACACTGTGCATGTAGTTTATACCGGACGATTACATCCGGAAAAAGGACTGTTTAACCTGGTAAAAGCTCTTTCTTCATTATCGGTTGAGAAAAAGATAAAATTATCTTTAATTGGAACCAATGATATACGGAGAGGTGGAGGAGGAAAGGAATATTGTAATGAATTAAAAAAGTATGTAAAGAACTTTGAGTTGGATTTTGTAGGAGAAATATCTGATCCGACTTTGTTAGCTCAATATATGCGGACTGCACATATATATTGTTATCCTCCGCTTCCGACAACAGGTGATGCGATGCCTTGTGCTCCTTTGGAAGCTATGGCGTTGGGATTACCGGTTATTGTATCGGATATCCCCTGTTTCGACGATTATGTGTTTCATGAAAAGAATGGCATAAGATTTAATGTAAAAGAAAATGCTGTTGAGAACTTAAAAGCCGCGTTGGAGGATCTGATAGAAAATGCTTCCAAGCGTCGTAAATTAGGCTTATATGCAGCGGAAACAGCCAAGCAATTTTCTTGTCCTTGTATAGCAGATCGTTTTTTGGACTTGTTTATGATATTGTGTGATGGGGAAGGTTTGGCTGAAAATTGAGTTCCAAAAAGATTCGGCTACTACCTCTTGGTCTGTAAAAGAGGCATTAGGGATACGTCTGTGGCATTTTACCTGGTTATTATTATGTCGTTGGACTCCGAAGAAACTAAATTTCTGGCGACTTTTTTGGCTTCGGATATTTGGAGCAAAAGTAAAAAAGGTTTTTATTTTTTCTTCGGCTCGTATATATGTCCCTTGGCATTTGGAAATGAAGGAAGGAGCTTGTCTCGGTCCCAACTCAGAAGTCTATAATTTGGGACCTGTCTGTTTCGGTGAATATTCCGTTTTGTCCCAGTATTCTTATATCTGTAATGGCACACATGATTTGTCAACGTTAAGACTCCCTCTGATGGTAGGACGAATAGATATAGAACCTTATGTTTTTATCGGAGCCAAAGCATTGATATTACCAGGTCTTACTATTGGAGAAGGTGCTGTTGTCGGTGCTGGAAGTGTAGTTACCAAAGATGTGGAGGCATGGATTATTGTCGGAGGAAATCCGGCCAAGTATATAAGGAAACGAATAATGAATGAGATATGCTAGACTTATCAGTGATTATTTTGACTTATAATGAAGAAATTCATATTCGTCGTTGTTTAGAAAATCTAAAGAATTTGGCGCTGGATATCTATGTAATAGATTCTTTTTCAACGGATCGTACGTTGGAGATTGCAAAGGAGTATGGTGCTGTGATCTTTCAAAATAAATGGGAGAATAATTATGCGAAGCAATTCAACTGGGCATTGGAACATGCTCCGATCCGAACGAAATGGGTACTTCGGTTGGATGCGGATGAATATTTACTACCCGCATTGATAAAGGAGTTATCAGAGAAAGTTCCATTTTTACCGGAGAATATATCAGGTATTGTTTTTAAACGACGTCACTACTTTTTGGGGAAATGGATGAAACGAGGAATTTATCCCGTTTATTTGCTTCGTATGTTTCACTATGGTAAAGCTATTTGTGAGCAACGACTGATGGATGAACATATTCAGTTATTGGACGGAACAACAGTCAATTTTGAAGGAGATTTTGTAGATCATAATTTGAATAACCTGTCATGGTTTTGCAATAAGCATGTAGGTTATGCAGTTCGTGAAGCTGCAGATTTATTGGATATCGAGTTGGATTTATACGGTGTATCTCGGTCTGATGATCAAAAACAATTAACAGCTCAGGCTATGGATAAAAGGCAAATAAAACATCGTTATGTGCGTATGCCTCTTTTCTGGCGTGCATTTATTTATTTCTGTTATCGTTATTTTCTTAAAGGTGGTTTTCTGGAAGGTCAAGAAGGTTTTTTATGGCATTTCCTGCAAGGGTGGTGGTATAGGACATTGGTGGATAGTAAAATCTTTGAAATAAAGCGCGTCTGTGGTGGGGATAGGGAGAAAATCAAGAAGCATCTGAGTGATGTTTATAATTGCCGGTAAGTATAGTTAAGTAATAATGAATTAATAATAAATTATAGAACAAATGGATGTAAAAGTTTCAATTATTATACCGGTGTATAATGTAGCTTCCTATCTTGATACTTGTTTATTATCTTGTGTCAGTCAGACTTTTCATGATCTGGAGATCATTGTTGTTAATGATGGATCAACCGACGAATCTCCCCATATTATTAAAAAATATGCAGAGAAAGATAGTCGTATCAGAGTAATAACAAAAGAAAATCAAGGATTGGTTTATGCTCGTAAATCTGGATTAGATATAGCCCGTGGTGAATATGTATTTCATTTAGATGGTGATGACTATCTGGAAACAAATGCAATAGAAGAATTGTATAATGCAATAGTAAAAAGTGGATCTGATTATGTAGAATGCAATTTTTATTATGTCACTGAGGATAATGGTTATATCTTTAAAGAGAAGGTAAAAAGTAATAGTGAGTTGGATGGATTGTATGGTCAGGAACTGCTGTATTGTATACTCCATCATAAGAAATGGTTTATTTGGGGTAAATTGATGCGAAAATCATTATTTGATGATATTATTTATCATCCTATTTCCATCGGGGAAGATTTGTTTTTCAACATGCAAATATGTTTGAAAGTAAAAAAAACGATAGTTATTGATATCCGTTTGTATAATTATGTTTCACGGTCAGGATCTATAACAAATCAGGATGCGAAAAAAGTCAGAATGCTTAAGCTTGATATGGTGAAGTATATCTACTCTCTATTGGATATATATACCTATAATCAGTCTATTAAAGACGAACTTTATTTGAAGTTCTATTATTTTTTTCTGAATTGTATTAGCCATAAAGAAACGGAAGTAAGAACAATTTTGTATGATTATTATTGGAGTAAAGAAGAGCAAAAGAAATTTCTGTGGAGGAAAAGAAAAGATTTCTATTTCATTACAAGCGTTTTCTTTCAATCTCCTTTTTGGGCTAGTTTGCTTGCAAATATATACTTGCTTATGGTTTTTTTAAGACGTAAGTATATTCGATATAAGAAAAGGTTTAAATATAATTCTAAGCAGTAGGATGGTTTCTATGGAATCGGTCTGGTCAAGGTTAGTTGATGCTTTTCAGGAAAAAGTAGCAAGTAATGTAAAGAAACCGGGTGTCAGAAAATATTCTGTCTCTCGGTTTCTTTGTCTCATCGAATAGTAAAAGTCATTTTTACCATTTCATATAATCCTCGAAAGTGATCTTCTCGAAGTTCGGTATCACTTCATATACCTTATCTCTGAGGGTTTCTTCCGGATTGGTAGTGCTTAATCCGATTACCCGCATACCGGCCGCTGTTCCGGCTTGTATGCCGGCAAAAGAGTCTTCGAATACGATGCAGTCGGCTGAAGAAACGTTCAGGTCGTTTGCTGCCAACAGATAACACATCGGATCGGGTTTGCCTTTTGTGATACGGTCGGCTGTTACGATCGTGTCGAACAGGTTGTCCAGGTGATGTAATTTAAAAGCACGTTCTACTTTTGAATTATCGGAACTGGTGACCAGACCTATCTGCACACCGTTCTTTTTCAGCAAGTGCAGGAATTCGAGAGAACCGGGCATAGCCGGTAGGGGCATTGTACTTTCGTATTCGGTCGATTCTTTTATTACCATCTGACGGAATTCTTCCGGGCGATCGGAAAAATACTTATCCATTATGTAGGGGAGGGTAGTGCCTTTGATCACAGCGGCGAAGTTGTCGATACCTGTTCCGTAGCGGACGCCTGCTTCATTCCAGAAAATATCATAAATTGGTTCAGTGTCGACTATCACACCGTCAAAGTCAAAGAGAGCCGTTTTCAGTTTCATAGAAATACCTTTATTGATTACATTTTGCATACAAAGATACACCTATTTCTTTGATAAGGATTCCTTTTTATTAAAATAGCTATGCATTTGCTGGTACATTATAAATTAATTTCTATATTTGTGCCCGTACACACGGGTGTTCGTATACCGGAAAAACATTTACTTACTTATAATACTAAAAGGAAAACAGAATGAAAGCAACTTTGAAATTGGCAGCCTTATCTCTTGTGCTGCTTTGTTCCTGTCAGTCGAATGACGGTTGGCAACAGTTATTTAATGGTAAAGATCTTACCGGTTTCAAACAGTTAAATGGAGAAGCTCCTTATCGGGTGGAGGATGGTTGCCTGGTAGGTACTTCGGTAACGGGGCAGCCGAATAGCTTTATGGCTACCGAACAGGAATATGGTGATTTTATCCTGGAGTTTGAAGCCTTATGCGATCCTTCTTTGAATTCGGGAGTACAGTTCCGCAGCGAGAGCCGCCCGGACTATCAGAACGGACGTGTGCATGGTTACCAGTGTGAAATGGATCCGTCAGACAGAGCTTGGAGCGGTGGTGTGTATGATGAGGCGCGTCGTGGCTGGCTTGTGACATTAGTCGATAACAAACCAGGACAGGCCGCTTACAAAAAGACAGACTGGAACAAATATCGTATCGAAGCGATCGGCAATAATATCCGTATCTGGTTGAATGGTGTCAACACGGCTAACCTGTATGACGATGAAACGGCTAAAGGCTTTATTGCTTTTCAGGTACATGGTATCGGTAAGAATACGGAACTGGAAGGAAAAGAGATCAAATGGCGTAATATACGTATCAAAACGGAAAACCTGGAAGCAGAGCGTATGCAAGGTACTTTAGCTCCGGAAGTGAACCGCATTCCCAATTACCTGACAGATGCAGAGAAAGCGGATGGATGGAATTTGATGTTCGATGGAAAAACAACCGACGGATGGCGTGGAGCTCACAAAGAGGCTTTCCCGGATCATGGTTGGAAAGTGGAAGACGGACAACTGATCGTATTGAAATCGGGTGGCGGAGAGTCCACAAACGGCGGTGATATTGTTTCCGATAAAGAATATGCTGCTTTTGAGTTGAGTGTGGAATTTAAAATTACACCGGGGGCTAACAGTGGTATCAAGTATTTCGTAACAGAGGCTGAAAAACAGAGTGGATCGGCTTATGGTCTGGAATATCAGATATTGGACGATAAGCTTCATCCGGATGCCAAACTGTATACAACTTTCCCGGGTAGCCGTACACTGGCAAGTCTTTATGATATGATGCCGGCACAGAATAAACGTTTCAACGGTGTTGGAAACTGGAATCAGGCTGTTTTGAAAGTGTTCCCCAATAATCATGTAGAACATTGGTTGAACGGGTTTAAAACACTGGAATATGAACGTGGCTCGGATGCTTTCCGTGAGTTAGTGAAAGGTAGTAAATATGCTGCCCCGTCTTATAACGAGGCAGGACGTTTCGGAGAAGCTCCCAAAGGACATATCCTGTTGCAGGATCATGGCGATGAGGTTGCTTTCCGCAGTATAAAGATTAAAGAGCTTAAATAAACTTTATTTCTCGCGTGCGAAACTGCATAAAAGAATCGGACGTCGCATTTCTTGAATGATATAATCAGAGGAGGTCAATATACTGAATGTGTATTGGCCTTCGTAATTTTTGATCACTGTCTCCAGATCACTGGGGGTAGCAAAGAAAAATCCTCCTTCCGGCATTTCCTGTTCGAAGTTATGGAAACGGTTTCCGAGATAAAAATTAAGTCCGTACAGGTTTCTGTAAATCCTGAGATTGTTCATCACGAACATGTTATTTTCGTTCAACGGATATTCTTTCATTACCCTTTCTGCGAAAGGACGTGCAGAACCATTCTGACGGATACCGCGCATAATAACGCCGTCGATCAATAGATTGATCGTAAAGCTCAATGCAATGGTGGCATACAGGATTTTGATGTTTATCTTTTTGAACATCTGGTAAAGTACTGTCATCAGGGCCAACAGGACGATGATAATAATGCAGATCGTCAGGCCGTTGCAATAAGAAAACATATTCGATACGGCTTCAACCTGCGACAAGGTAGCTGCACGATCCGTATATTGCGATACGATAGTTACCGGGTCGATGACTCCTATCATTGTCAATCCGACGGCAATTAGAACGACAGTTGTTATAGAGGCCAGGAATGCTGCAAATATACGGGTAACCTTTGTCCTGTATTCGGTAATATAAATTGCGTATTGTGCCAGGAATATCGCAATAAACGGATATGCGGGCATCAGGTACACACTTCTCTTGCTGGAAGGGATGCTATAAAAAAAGATGATACAAACCAAAGCTACCAGGCTGAATAGCTTTTCTTTCTCCATAGAAAGAATGCGGTTCCAGCTATCTTTCAGGATCTCTTTAAAAGACTGGTTGGATTTTTGCCATTTCAGTCCGAAGAGAGAGAAGAAAAAGAAGATCGTCCAGGGGATAAATCCTGCTGCCAGGGTCATAAAGTTGTACCAGGCACCATTCTCATGTCCCAGGTCATAACTGATCTCTGGGGTGTCCAGGTGAAAGAAACGTCCGAAGTTTTCGGCAAGTACGACATCCAGGAAATGATCTCCTCCTTGCTTCCAGGCTGCGATATACCACAGTAATGGTAAAAATAAGGAGGATATACCGATATAGAGGAGCGATTTAAAAATGGTCAATAAGCTGTATTTACGAAGCATTAGCAGGTAAGCTCCGAAGACAAACAGAGGAAGGATGACACCGACAGGTCCTTTTGTCAATACGGCACATCCCAGTAATATAGGTATTATGATCGGTAAGCCTTTCAGTTCCAACCGGTCCTCCCAACGGAACAGCTGATAGAGGCCGATCACAATGAAAGTGGTCAGTAACATATCGACTCGGGTGGTCATGGCTGCCCGGTGTATCTCTATACAGGTAAGTAATAGGAGAGTGGCTATGAAAGCCTGTTGAAATTTTATCCTTCGTCCGAAAAAGACCAGTGTACAT
>OGZX01001838.1_pt1 | contig 19412 bp, 15 predicted proteins | sample 1576881 | NCBI WGS metagenome assembly OGZX01 (sample SAMEA3541542, study PRJEB24748) | human gut metagenome | biome: human gut; feature: human-associated habitat; material: faeces | place: China | collected 2012
AAAGAATTATATCATATGAGGTGGGGAATAGAGACTGCGTATGAAACACTAAAGAATCGGTTGCAGTTAGAAAATTTTACAGGTACAAAACCTATTCTGTTATTACAAGATATATACAGCACCATATATCTGAGCAATTTAGTCGAAGATATCATATTAGACGCAGAGCGTGAACTGGATCAGAAGGAAACAAACAGAAAACATAAAATGATGATCAATCAGACAGTTAGTATTGGAATCTTAAAAAACGATCTGATTTATATACTTCTTGAAACGGATGATCAAAAGAAAAATATATTATTTCAGCAAATATATGAAGACATCAGTAAGAATCTGGTTCCTATTCGTCCTGATCGGCATTATACCAGAACGAAAGGGCGGTTAGCAGGGAAATATTCAAATACTCATAAAAGAGCATACTAATCTAGAAAATACGAGTACAAAGAGAAGGGGATAAGTATGCCCATATAAAAAAACAAAAAGGATAACTGTCTGTATGTATTTTACGCATTCTCCTTCTGAAGAGTCTTCGTTCAGATATGGGATGGCCTGCAGGAGAGAAAGATATAATTCCTGCTGAGAATCCTCTCTTTCCATGCAGTGGATTTTGGCTGCAGTACCTTTGATGAGTGGCTGCATACGTTGCAGGATTTTGGCATCTGTACCGGGAACCCCTGATTTATAATCATGTATAAGCTCTGGCAATGACTTCATATTAAACTACCTCCTTTAATTGGGGAAGTAGTAAAAGAGAAGAAAATCAGAAACTAAAATCAGAAAAAATTTAAGTGATACCTAATTTTAAAAGAATCCGGCGTGCATGAAGGAAAAATGGAAACATCGGCAGAAAAAAGGCTGTTAGTTGACAAATCGGTATTGTAGCGACTCTTTAAAGGTTGAACGTATCTATTTGGAACCCGGCGGCTGGGGAAAAGATAAGAGGACGTTTAATATAGCGGGAAGGAGGAAACAGGACATGGAGACAACTATGCTCGATGCCGCTCTGTCGCAGGGGATATGGGCAGTGGTGGCGGTATTTCTGCTCATCTACGTAGTGAAATCGAATGAGCAGAGGGACAAGAAACAGGAAGAACGTGAAAATAATTATCAGTCTGTAATAGAAAAGCTTACAGAAAAATATCAGATTCTTTATACCGTTCAGAATGACCTGAATGAAATAAAGAACCATCTTCTGGCGAAGCAGGATTCACGTTCGGAATGAGATGAAAAAAAGAATTGATGTCCTTAAATGACGAAAAAAGTCCGTGGCCTGTATCCTTGTATGATAGGCCACGGACTTTTTGGAATGATAAAACAGCTATTATTTCTGTTGGAAGACTTTTAGGTGTTATTAGTGCCAGAAATAGGTAATGGGAAGTTATTTAGAGTAAAATAAAAATTGTAAAAAGTAAAAAAGAAAGGATAAAAAATGAGAAAAAAGATTCTGAAAGTGTTTTTTGTGATATTGACAGGTATCACGGTGACCCTGACAGGATGTGAATTGTCAGGAAGCAACGAATCCGCGCAAACGGAAAGCGAAAGTGGTAAGGATGCTGTAAAGTTTATTCCAAATCTTACTACGGCTGTTACCAGGAAGCCAACGCCCACAGCTGTGGCAGCAAATCCAGGAGACAGTGTGCAGAATCAACAGTCTGGAAATAACGCAGAAGCGGAAATTTACCAAAGCCAGGGAGATCCCGCAGATCAGGAATCTGCACAGGAAGAAACTTATGATATCCAATATATCACTGGTAATATTCTGTATTCCGATGAAAATACGATAACAGTAGAAGTGGGCGAATCAGGAAATTATTATAATATGGTTTTTAATATAGAAAACGCCGTCCTGAATATAGCTAATGGGAGTGCTGTACGATCCGGACTGAATGTTGACCTGGAGTATTATAGTCAGAATAACGTTAATATAGTAATCATGCTTACGAGTGATGGGGAGGAATATTTACCTTCCAGTACATTAGAGGAAGCGCAGAAAATGACCGACGAATATGTACCTGATGTGAGTGAATCGGAAAACGAAGATTTTGAAGATACCTCTCCCAGTGAATATTAGATTTTCTCGCATTTTCTCGGAAAAGGCACTGCATATGCAGCGCCTTTTTCTCAGGTGCGCTCGTCAGGCGCATGTTCAAAAATCGTTAAACACCTGCAAGCTTTGCAAAAGTATCTCTTCCCGCAATTCCATCCGCAGTTAATCTCTTAGAAGTCTGGAATTTTTTCACACCTTGCTTTGTGGCGGCTCCAAAGGCATTATCAATCCCGTTATTCAGGGTAATACCATGAGCATAAAGACCAATCTGCAGAACTCCGACATAAAGGTTATTGGCCCCTTCTGAAAGCACATGAGCAGCACAGGCATTGGATGTGTTTGTTCCCCAGATGCCATCGGTTGTAAGGCCAGTGCCGTATACGGAATTAAGTGCAGTCTGGATTGCTTTAATATATGCTTTCTGACTCGCAGATCCCCAGATACCGTCTACAGTCAATCCGGCTTTGAACTTTGAGTTCAATGCAGTCTGAGCTGTTTTAACTGCGGAGGAACCTGTGGAAGCAGTTCCTTTGCCTACATAATCCTGATGCATATAACCGATTCCGATTCCAGACACTTTCACATGAACCCATACACCAGAGTTGGTTCCATCTAGCTCAAGGCTGGTTCCCTTTGATACCGTACCCATGATGGCTCCGCCTGGCGTCTGACGTACATAAACGCCATCTCCAGTACATACCCCAGTGCTTTTCGTTGTCCAGGTAGAAGGAGTTGTTGTTTCGCCAGAGTTATTAATGGAATTAATAATACTATAATCCGGCCTGGCGAATCTTGTACCGGAGGACGCACTCAATGTACGGTTTCTCTGATATACGCCGATCCCTTCAGCTACCACACCGGAACCGTCATTTGTATTGCCTTCAATGGTAGTATAAGAATTACCACTAACAGCAATAACAAGTCCAGTATGATTAAATACCGACCCATTATGATACATTACGATGTCTCCAGCTTTCGGCGTAGAATAATTGGTAAATTTGGTTGAAATGTTTGGAACACTTATATACGGCCAATGCTTTAATAATTCCGAAGCCTTCGACTTGTTAAAGGCTTTCATAAATACCCAGCTTATAAAGCAGGCACACCATGCCTGACCCTGGTATTCTGGTGCAACATCCCGCCAATACTTTGTATAATTAGCGGTTCCTGCATTTGCGGTCTTGCTGTCAAGATTTGCATTCGATGCTTTCTCACGATAACCGATTTCTGCTTTTGCAATATTTATCGCTGCCTGAATTGCATCGGATGCTGTCACCTTATAATTAGTGATATAGGTCTTTAATGCATTATATACCATTTTCTGTCGGCTCTTATATGCTCCGACCTGATTTCCGGTATCTGTCTGGCAGGCAGTATAAAGATGATCCAGTGTGTAAGGCTTTGTAGTCTTGGCAAGAATCCTTTTCACCGCAGAAAGTCCACCCTGATGGCGAAAATTTGCACACATCATTTTGGCATCCATTGCTGTAACGCCCAGAGAAGCTGCTTCCTTCACATAAGTTTCCATCTGTCCATCCATAAGCTGATCCTGGCAGCGATGACCAACTGTTGAATTGATAATATGTACAATTGCCTTCGCTTTTGCCGAGGTTTTTGAGAGCTGATAGTTTGACCAGTCTGTTTTATTAAGATCCGCCGCGACACCGGCCGTATCATACTTGCTGAAAGTTGCGGCATCAGTAGTTTTAATCTTAAGAAGAAGTGTACGAGCCTCATTGCCATACCACTGTCCGGCACCGATTGTGATCGCATGTTCCGCAGAACTGTTGGTATATGCTTCCGTAAAATCAGCATAGTCCTTTTGTCCATATACTTGTCCGCCAGTTTCCACTGCATAAATAATATTTCGCATTACAAGTTTTTCATGATCTGTCATTGTGTTTTTTCTCCTTTTGAAATTTTGGAATTTGCAAATTCATTTTATAAGGAGAAAAATAGTCTCAAAATGTAAACCGCTAATCAAGATTTTTGACAAAAAAGTGCCGTGAAATCCAATGAGCAGAAGTGCAAAAGCAGGATTCATGTTCGGCAAGTGATGAAGAGCAAATTTGATGGCTGAAAACGAAAAAAGCCCTTGGGCTGTACCGTATGCTACTGCGCAATGACTTTTGAGAATGAAAATGAGACAGTTGTTACTGTTGGAAGACTTTTAGGTGTTGTTAGTGCCAGAAATATATTATGGGGTGTTATATGAGGTAAAATAAAGAAGTAAAGGTTGACAACAAGGATAAACGATATGTCAATGTAACTATTGACTGTATAGATGGGAATGGGATGAGGGGAATACCTCTTAGATGTCCTTACCTCTATACCATAAAAAGAAATAAGTCTGTAAGAGATTTCTCTTGCTTACAAACTTATTATACGAGATGGAGAAAAGCATGTGCGGAATTTGTGGATTTTTCGGAAAGAAAAAGAACAAAAGAGAGATTGTGGAAAAAATGAAGGAAAAGCTGGTACATCGAGGTCCAGATGCGCAGGGCAGTTTTGTAAATGACAGCGTGGCCCTTGGATTTCGCCGCCTGAGTATCATCGACCTGGAAGGCGGCCTGCAGCCTATGAAAAGCAGCAGTCAGAACCTGACAGTGGTGTTTAACGGAGAAATCTATAATTACCAGGAACTGCGGGAGCAGATGGAACGGGAAAAGAAGATTCTTTTTGTCACCCGCTCGGACACGGAGACGCTGGTGAATGGTCTTGAGGCTTATGGTCCGGCGTTTGTGGAGCGGCTTCGTGGAATGTTTGCCTTCGCCGTCTGGAATGAGAAAAAAGAAGAACTGATGCTGGCGAGGGATTTTTTCGGAATCAAGCCGTTGTTTTACACAGTGGTGGATGGAAATTTCGTGTTTGCGTCGGAGATTAAGAGCATCCTGCAGTTCCCGGGCGTCCCGAAAAAGTTGAATGAACGGGCGCTGGAGCAGTATCTTTCTTTTCAGTATTCCGTGCTGGAGGAAACTTTTTTTGAGGGAATCTACCGCCTTCCGCCGGGCTGTATGCTGTTTTACCGCCAGGGAAAGTATGAAATCTGCAGATATTTTCAGCCGAAGCTACAGCCCGAGGCGGGGTGTTCGCTGGCGGATATGGAGAAAAAACTGGAGAGCGTGCTTAAAAAATCCGTCCGCCGCCATATGGTCAGTGATGTGGAAGTGGGAACTTTCTTGTCCGGCGGTGTGGATTCGGGTTTTATTGCCGTGTTGTCCGGGGCAAAAATGGCGTTTACGGTGGGATTTCTGGATGGGAACAGCGGCTACAACGAGGAAAACAGGGCCAGGGAGGTGGCCCGGTATGCGCATCTTTCTTATCACATGCATACTATCGGGAAAAAGGAGTTCTGGGATGTGCTTCCAAAGGTAATGTACGCCCTCGACGAGCCCAGCGGTGATGCTTCTGCCGTCGCCATGTATTTTTTGGCTGCCAAGGCGTCTCGTTATGTGAAGGTGGTGCTCTCCGGGGAGGGTGCGGACGAACTATTTGGCGGTTATAATATCTACCGGGAGCCTCTGGCTCTTCAGAAAGTGGCCTGGATTCCTGAAAAGATCCGGCGTGCGGTTTCCCGGCAGGCGAAAAAACTGCCGGACCGCCGCGGCAAGAGCTTTCTGATCCGGGCCGGCCAACGGGTGGAGGAACGGTTTATCGGGAACGCCCATATTTTCACCGACGAGGAGCGCCGGGAGCTTTTGAAAAATCCGACCGACACGCCGTCCTGTCAGGAGTTTCTGCGAAAGACTTATGAAGAAGCCGCCGGGCTTTCCGACCCGGAGAAAATGCAGAACATCGACCTGAAATACTGGCTGGCCGGGGATATTTTGCAGAAAACCGACCGCATGAGCATGGCCCATTCGCTGGAGGTGCGCGTGCCCTTCCTGGACCGGGATGTGTTCGAGGCTGTCCGGACACTTCCGCCGGAGGCAAAATTTGCCCACGGAAAGACGAAGTATCTGTTTAGGAAGGTGGCCCGGAAATACATCCCGGAAGACACGGCCGCGCGGAAAAAGCTGGGATTTCCGGTGCCTGTCCGTGTCTGGCTGCGGGACGACGACTGGTACGGGAGAGTTAAAAAAATGTTTCAAAGCCCCATATCCCGTCAGTATTTCCACACGGAAAAGCTGACGGCGCTTCTGGAGGAGCATCACGCGGGAAAGAAGGACAACAGCCGGAAAATCTGGACGGTGCTGGCGTTTTTGTTCTGGTATCAGGAATATTTTGATGAGTAAAAATAATAAGAATAACCCAAAAAAGATTGTAAAAATAGATTTTGAAAGTATTTTTGGTAATGATGGCGGGAAGCAGCTGTAAAATATATAGCTTCTGTAGTGAGGATTATATGCAGGATGGAAATTGGGAATATTGTTTAAATACAATATTCCTTTTTTTATAGATATAAGAAACCTTTGATTCTGAACAAAAAAATAAAAAATAAGTTTACATTTTTATGCCCAGATACTCTTTAAAAAATAAAAGGGTATATGATGCAGGGATATAAAGATTTGGTTATACAGGCAAAAAATGATTCAAAATACATGCAAAGCTTACTTTGCATAATGGAACCTTTAGTAAAATCATATGCAAAAAAATATTCTTTCTAGATTGGGATGACGCAACTCAAGAATTGAATTTGGCAATTATAGAAGCAGTAAAAACAATCGCCACTTGTGAAGACGATTATCAGTGCTTGAAATTCATTACCAATTCAGTGAAATATAAATTTGCTCATCTTTGCAAGAGAAACTTAAAAAAAGAAAAATACGAATGTGCATATATGGATAATGAAGGTGATTTACAAGAAAGCTATAGAGCGGATTATTCATCTGTGGAATTAGCATTTGATCTGAAAAATATAACCTTAAAAATGACTTCAAACCAAAGGGATATTTTAAAATACTTGATTTTAGGGTGGTCAGATAGTGAAATCGCATCTTTCTTACACTTTAGCCGTCAATATGTAAACAGAGAAAAGAAAAAAATATATCAATTTCTGAAATGATTTTTTACATAAATAGTAAGTGCTGAATATTGCTTGAATTTGTGACATAAACATATTTGCAGCAGTCAAAAGAAGAAGCAACATGTTTGAAAGAAAAATTAAGTCAAAAATGCCGCAGCCTTTGAAAATATTGGCTGCGGCATTTAAAATATATGATATGTTTGATGTAAAAAACATCAGGTTCTCAACCAGACATTTGGGTAAGTCAAGATGATGCTTCTGATATAAGATATGCAACATTAAAATCATCATATACTTGAGAATTTAAATGCATATCTTCATATAACTTGATATAGTCGCCGATTGTTTTGCCAAAAACAGAACTATTACAATTATTGCATGTGTTATCCTCTGCATATATATGAGTGTTTCCATCGTTGTCCTCAACAAATAAGAGAGTAACATCTATTTTATCTTCTGTTAACCAGAAAGAGATATATTTTGAAAGAGTCCCATCAATTTCTGTGGCACCATCCGGAATTTGTTCATCTGATTCCAGCTCATTGATATGTTCCCAAAAAATTTGAGGAGAGAACACAAGTAATTTTAAGTTTTTTTGAGAGTCTTCTGAGTACCATATATGTGCTTCTGTGTTGAGATAGTCGGTTATATTAATATCCGTATCTGCCGGTAACTCATAAGTTTCACCGGCGTCGGAAGTCAGTGAAAAGGTTTTTGTATGATTAGAATAAGAAGTGACAATCCCCTTGACAAAATAGTAAGTTGTATCTGACTCACTGTCATAATAAGAGCCGGAACCATCTATATCATAAGATACATGTTGCCCCTCAGGCTCCTTAGGGGCGGAAAGGGTGATTAGATCTGAGGGGGCTTTGCCAAAAGCTTGTCCGGATAGCAATATACTACCGAGTACGATACTGCCTGCGATACATAGAATTTTTACATTATTCATGGTTAAATGGCCTCCTTGTTTAGTTGTTGAATATTATATCAATTAAAGTGTGAAAATTGTAATTTTGACTTATCGAAATATGTTTTAGAAATGAGTAGAATTTCGGTTATTTTTGAATATTTGTTTTTAATGAAAATAATGGTTTACATTTCGCCTGTAAGTTACTTTATATAAGACAGATAACCGGTTATCACAAATAAAAAACGGAGGTAATATAATATGGCAACAGCGAGTACAATTATCAAAACAGCGAGCAATGAGATTGGAGTAAAAGAAACCGGCAATAACAACGTAAAGTACAATACGGAGTATTATGGAAAGGCGGTAAATGGTGATGCTTATCCGTGGTGTGCAGTGTTCGTATGGTGGGTGTTTAAACATTCCGGCGCATCTAGCATTTTTTATGGAGGCGGAAAAACAGCATCTGTCTATGAAATTTGGAGATATTATAATTCATTAGGACGTGTTTATTCAAGCCCGAAGGTCGGAGACCTCGCAATTATTACTACGTCTGCGGGGGGAACTTATGGTCATGTTGGTATTGTTAAGTCAGTCAGCGGAAATACGTATGTAACAATTGATGGAAATTCTAAAGATCAGGTAAGAACAACTAATCGTACTGTTGGTTCTCCCAAGGCTTCGTTTTGCAGACCGGCATATGGAAGTGGATCTGGTTCCAGCACAAACCTCTCTATGGGTTCAAGTGGAACTGATGTGAAGGATATGCAGAAAAAGCTTATTGCATTAGGCTATAGTTGTGGTTCCTCAGGTGCAGATGGGTCTTTCGGACAGGGAACATATAATGCCGTTTGCAATTTTCAGAGAGACCATGGCTTGACGGTGGATGGTGTTATTGGGCCTACGACACGATCTAAAATAAATTCCGCATATTCAAATTTAGGAGGAAGTAGTTCCGGCACAAATCTGTCTATGGGCTCAAGCGGAACTGATGTGAAAAATATGCAGAAAAAACTTATTGCTTTAGGGTACAGTTGTGGTTCCTCTGGCGCAGATGGAATTTTTGGACAGGGAACATATAACGCTGTTTGCAAATTTCAGAAAGCAAATGGTTTATCCGTTGACGGAATTATTGGACCTGCTACTCGGGCGAAAATTAATGCTTTATATGCAAAATTGTAAAATGGATATAAGATAAAAATGACAGATGCAGGAAGTAGAGTTTTTAGAATCTACTTCCTGCATTTGTTTATTTGATAAATGTATGGTAAATGGTGTTTTAAAAAAACGGGAAATACTAAAGAAAGACTATATATGGGCAGCGGTTTATGTAGCGGGGATCGGTCAGTATGGAAACTATCCGGATGATTATCTGCATGATGTAGAGATATGCCAGAGCTTTGCCTGCTAGAACCGTGAAGAAATGGTGGAGAGTGTTTTGGAAAAGATAAGAATGAAGTGCCAGAAGGTATTTCATACTATCCACAATTACATTGATACGGATGAGATGATCTTAAGGAAAAGTACGATTGCTGCTCATGCCGGTGAGAAAGTCCTGATTCCGATTAATATGCGTGATGGAAGTGTATGGCGGTGGGAAAAGGCAATCCAGAATTCTTCATCCAGCCAGAACAGGATTTCCATAAATTCCTCCGGCATGTCTCCGAAGAGCGGTGAGATTGAAAGCAGACTAATGTTAAGAACATCTGCAATTTTTTTAAAATTTCCGGTCTGGGAATCCGGGCATTCGTTTCGTATTGAGTAATTCTTGTGCCGAAGGCTTTGTTCAGACCGATGGCGCGGCCAAGTTGATTACCGGTCATAGCTCTGAATTTTCTGCATATCTTAATCCTTTTTCCAATAGTTATGTTGAAATTTTCTCCTTCTTTTGATACAAATACGTTATGATTTTTCGTGATTATTATTTTTAACAACAGCGTTGCTTCTTGAAGCAAATGCTGGATGGAGCGTCTCCTGGTTCTGGGAAATATCAGGCGCAGACGGTATCTGCTCCTCAACATTTTCAGAGTGAAGATGGATATCCTGCTGTTTCCGGAGTTTTTTCCATTCGTCTCGGGCGGTGGCCTGTTCAGCTTCTAATTTTTCAATCTGTGCGTCCAGTTTCTCCGGCTTTGGCAGAGCCTTTACGCCGAGCTCCTTCAGGGCCTCTTTGCTGGTAATGTGAAGCTCATACTCTTTCTGATGTTGTCCGCGATAGAGGGCAGGATTTTAGGTATTTTTTTCATTTTCTACGATTTCCCTGAAAGCGCGGTAAGCGGAGCATTGTTTTTTGATCAGCTGTTTCGTCTGTATCTGCTGGCCGATTTCATCAATCTTGTCCCGGGCGGAGGCAACGGAACCGTCCATATCTGCGATATGCTTCTGAAAATCCTCGTAGTTTAGTAGGTTATTCTCACAAAGATAATTAAATAAATCCAGGAGATATAGAATTTAATGTGGTAAAGCGATAAAAATATAGTTTTAAACTATAGCTGGTGCTAGATATTATGAATTGGCATATTTGGAAGTGTAGTGGTATAGTATGTTCATGCTCAACGGAGCGGGGAATAAGAGAGAGGGAGAATGAGATGTCTGGGATTGTGATTGAGAAGGTCCGGAAGTCTTTTGACACGAAAGATGGCGTGGTCGAGGCTTTGAAGGATGTGAACCTGAATATCGATTCCGGTGATATATATGGAATTATCGGTATGTCGGGGGCAGGTAAGAGTACATTGGTACGATGTATGAATTTTCTGGAGGTTCCCACAGAGGGACAGGTTCTGATAGATGGGAAGGCTCTTGGAGATTTGACAGAGAAGGAATTGAGGAAGCAGAGGGAAGAAATCGGTATGATCTTCCAGCATTTCAATCTGCTGATGCAGAAGTCAGTGATCGATAATGTCTGTTTTCCACTTTATATTAAAGGAAAGAAGAAAGCGGAAGCCAGAAAGAGAGCGGCAGAGCTTTTGGAAATCGTTGGTCTGGGAGACAGACAGAATGCTTATCCGGCACAGCTTTCCGGTGGTCAGAAGCAGAGGGTTGCCATTGCAAGAGCACTTGCATCGGATCCGAAGATCTTACTTTGTGATGAGGCTACCAGTGCACTGGACCCGCAGACTACTTCTTCTATTCTGGAATTGCTGAAAAAGATTAATAAGCAGTTTGGAATCACCATAGTGATCATTACTCATCAGATGTCGGTTGTGCGTGAAATCTGTACACATGTGGCGATCATGTATGAGGGTGAAGTGGTTGAGAAAGGACTGGTTGCAGATATTTTTGCAAATCCTCAGTCGGAGGTTGCCAAAGAACTGATCCGAAAGGATACAGGCTCTGATATCGACGCAGACAGCAGACTGGATGCAGGCAGGGAAAAAGGACAGGCAGAGATTAAAAGCGGTGAGAAAATACGAATCGTATTCTCCGAGAATTCAGCTTTTGAGCCTGTGATCGCAAATCTGATCCTTACTTTCGGAGAGCCGGTAAATATACTGAAGGCAGATACCAAGAATGTAGGTGGTGTAGCCAAGGGAGAGATGATACTGGAGTTTATGGAAGGCAGTACCAGGACAGAAATGATGAAGCAGTATCTGAAAGAAAAAGGTTTAGCAATCGGGGAGGTGACAGGATATGTGGGATCATGAGACAATAATGATGATTGTCCAGGGTGTGGGAGAAACACTTTACATGACAGTTCTTTCCACAGTTCTGGGATACCTGTTCGGACTTCCCATGGGAGTGTTGCTGGCAGTATCAGATAAAGAGGGACTGAAACCAAATGCAGTGTTGTATAAGATACTGGATGCAATTGCAAATATTGTGAGAAGTATTCCGTTTCTGATCTTACTGATCCTGCTGATTCCTTTTACCAGAGCAGTGGTGGGAAAGAGCTATGGATCAACAGCAACGGTAGTTCCTCTGGTAGTGGCTGCCATTCCTTTTATCGCACGAATGGTGGAATCGTCTATTAAAGAGGTAGATGCAGGTGTGATCGAGGCAGCCAGAGCTATGGGTGCCAGCAATATAAGGATCATCGTGAAGGTTCTTCTGGTAGAAGCCAGAACTTCACTGATCACAGGAGCGACTATTGCGATCGGAACGATCCTTGGTTATTCAGCCATGTCCGGTGCAGTAGGAGGAGGCGGACTTGGAGATATCGCCATCCGCTATGGATATTACAGATATCAGTCAGATATTATGATCGTTACAGTTATCCTGCTGGTGGTGCTGGTACAGATTTTCCAGTCAGTGGGAATGATGATCGCAAATAAGATTGACAGAAGAAAATAGCTATAAGAAATCCATAATTAATGAAATATTTTCGAATGGATGAAAATAACATAAACCCAATCGTTTTAAGAAATTGTTGATTATAAAATGGTTATGAAAAAAGTTAAAATATAAAATTCAGGAGGACAATTATTATGAAAAAATTAGTGGCAGTAGTTTTAACAGGAGTATTAGTGGCAGGAACATTAAGCACAGGCGTTTATGCAAAGGATGATGACAAGACAATCACAGTTGCAGCGTCTGCAACACCACATGCAGAAATCCTTGAAGAAGCAAAGCCAATTCTTGAGAAAGAAGGATATGATCTGGAAGTTACTGTATTTGATGACTATGTAAGACCAAACGAGGTTGTAGAAAGCGGAGAATTCGATGCAAACTATTTCCAGCACATTCCATATCTGGAGCAGTTCAATGAAGAGAAAGGTACACACCTTGTAAATGCAGGTGGTATTCATTATGAGCCATTCGGAATTTATCCGGGAACAAAAGACAGCCTGGATGATCTGGAAGATGGAGATTCTATCGCAGTACCAAATGATACAACAAACGAAGCAAGAGCACTTCTTCTTCTCCAGGATAATGGAATCATCACACTAAAAGAAGGCGCAGGATTAAATGCAACTGTTAAGGATATTGCAGAGAATCCTCACAATGTGGAGATCGTAGAGCTGGAAGCAGCACAGGTAGCACGTGTTACAGGTGAGACAGCTTATGTGGTATTAAACGGAAACTATGCTCTGGAAGCAGGCTTCTCAGTTGGAAAAGATGCACTTGCATATGAGAAATCTGATTCTGAAGCAGCAAAGACATATGTAAACGTAATCGCAGTAAAAGAAGGCAATGAAGACAGCGAAAAGATTCAGGCACTTGTAGATGTACTGAAATCTGATGAGATTAAAGATTTTATCAATGAGAAATATGATGGTGCAGTAATTCCTTTTGAAGAAAACTCAGATGCAGAAGAAGCAGATACAGAAGATGCAGATGATGCAGACAGCAAAGACGCAGACAATGCAGATGACACAGCAGAAGAAAATGCAGATACAACTGACACAGCAGAAGACGCTGAATAAGTAAAGATAACAGGAGATTCCTTTTTCAGGTAAAACTGGAGAGGGAATCTTTTTTGTGCAAAAACATATAGGATTTACATAAGTTTTCTGATACAATCTATAGTAATTCTATAAAAAACGACAGACAATCCGATTTATCGGGGAACTGATATAAAATCATCATAGTGATGCGAAAAAATGTGACCAATTTTTGATTGTCGGCGGTCGGTTATACCAAAGTAGGAGAGATTGTATGAAAGAGAACAAGATATGGAACGATTATTTGCCAGAAGACATGCAAGAACACTGGACTGTATATGAATGTCTGAAGGAAAGTGAAGATTCATCCACTTTCCTGGTGAAAGAGACAGCTACCGGAATCCTGTGCGTGCTTAAATGGGGGCGTAACAGGCAGGCGGAGTTTCTGCGCAATGAAATGGAAATCATGAAAAAAATGGCGGATAGGAAATTGTCCGGGATTCCAAAGGCATACAGGATATTTGAAGAAAATGGCGAAGTGTATCTGGTAAGGGAATATATAGAGGGAATGTCTCTGGCTCAGATGGTTCTGCAAAAAGGTGGCATATCAGAAGCGGAAATCTACAGGATCAGCAGGAAGATATGCCAGACAGCAGAGCAGTTTCAGAATCCGGATGAGCCTATGATACACCGGGATATAAAACCGGAGAATATAGTGGTCACACCTGGTGATGAGGTGGTATTCATTGATTTCGGTACTATGCGTAGTTATAAAAAAGACGGGTCGCGTGATACTTTTGTGGTGGGTACCAGAGGAACTGCGGCGCCAGAGCAGTATGGCTATACACAGACAGACCAGCGTACAGATGTGTATGCAATCGGGCAGACAATGCTGTATATGGTTTCAGAGAGCTATGAAATGAATCAGCTTTCAGAGTGTGCAGTGAGCAGGAGAATGAAAAAGATAATAGAGAAGGCCTGCTCTTTTGAGCCTGATAAAAGATATGGGGATGCTGCACAATTAAGGAGAGCAGTTGAGAAATGTCAGGCGAACAATAGAAAAAAGGTTTATAAAAATGCAGGCGCAGTCTTTGGACTGATTGCAGCAGGTTATATACTGGCAATTCTTTCCCCGGATGGCACAGTGATTGAAAACAAAAGGATTGAAACGGCAGAACAGAGTGCGGCAGAAGAACAGATACAGGCAGAGATAACCTTCAGAGAAGAACTGATAGAAGAAGCCGTGCGCAAGGAACTGGGGCTTTCAAAGACAGACAAAATAACTGCCTCTATGCTGGAGAATGTAAGGAAACTCCGCATTGTCGGAAAAGAAATTCTTGATGATGAGGACACATTCTGGGGTGAAGGCCACCATGTGGATGGAAAGGACAGCAGCTTCGGATCTGTGCGCGGAAATATTACAGATCTTTCGGATCTGGCACAAATGGTAAATCTGGAGGAACTTGCGCTGTGTAACCAGAAAATCGAAGATATTTCCGGGTTAAAAGAGCTGCCTTTGAAAAAACTTTATCTGAGCAAGAATATGATCACAGATTTCTCTGTGCTTTTGAATCTGATAGATCTGGATACCCTCTGTATTAAGGAGAATCCGGCAGAGAATCTGTCAGTGATTGGAGAATGCACAGGCATTTTAAGATTAAATATACAGGGGATGAATCTGACAGATATAGACTTTCTGAAAAATCTGAGCCTGGATTACCTGGATATGAGTAATGTGGAAGTAGAAAACAATATATTTGAGCCATTGACAGAGATGAAGAAACTGAATACTCTGTGCATGTGTGATGTAAATGAGGCGGCTGCCGAAACTCTTTCGCAGATGAGTACATTAAAGGCGCTGTTCATGTGGGGGGATAGTACCATACTGGAGAATCTGAAACCATTGAAAGGGATGACACAGCTGGAGACACTTGCATTCACAACACAGATTTCCTCGTTAGAAGGAATCGAACAGTTTCCTTCATTAAATTTCCTGTCAGTGAGTTTCAGCCTGGTGAAAGATCTGTCTCCTGTCACAGGAGCAAAGAATCTGCAGGTAATAGATATTTCCAATGCAGATATTGAAAATTTTGAACCGCTGTTTGGACATTCGGGACTGACGGAGGTACACTGTACAGAGGAACAAAAAGAAGAAATCATGAAGATAGATTCTTCCCCTGATTTTGAAATTTATACATAAAAAGGGACAAAATTGTCCCGCTCTAAAATGGGCAGATATGGTACACTTAACAGTATCATATCTGCTTTTAAATTATGGATCAGTCATCAGATAACGGATAGTGGTAAAGATCAAAAAAAATACAACCTCGGGTTTTGACAGAAGGGAGATATGAACAGGAAAGAGGTGTGAGAAGAAATGAAAGAAACAGAAGAAATCATGGGAATGATAAAAGAGGAAGGCGCCGCATATTTTGCAAGAGAACGAGGAAACAAGGTAGAGGTAGGGCTTTATCTTGAGCATATAATCGAAGAGCGTGGAATGAAAAAGAAAGACATTGTGCGAAAGCTGAATCTGGAAGAATCCTATGCACGAAAACTGTTTGGCGGTCAGCGAATCCCCACAAGGAAAATACTACTGCAGTGTGCGTTTCTCCTTTCTCTTGATCTGTCGGATACACAAAGGCTTCTGGATATCGGTCAGAAGCCGAGACTTTATCCGCGCGTACGTTACGATGCAGCAATTATTTATGGACTGGAAGAGAAGATGACACTGGAAGAGATGAACAGCTTCCTGGATGAAATCGGGGAAGAGGTTTTATTGTAAAATATTTTTGAAAGATATCCCGGAAGGGATTCTGAACGCTGTCAAAAATGAAGATGGCAGTGTATAAAATTACAGAGGTATAAAAAAATCATTCCCGCAAATTGTTCAAGCTGCGATTACATCTTGCAGGGTGCTTTTTTTAATACACTCAAATCCAGAAAAAGGAGGGTTTTACGTATGAAGAAAAAACAAGTCGCATTATTGTTGGCAGCACTTATGTGCATAACACCTGTGGCAGAAAGCGCAGCTGTTATGGGTGCAGAATTTTCTTCGGGGGAAGAAACTGTAGAGATGCAGGGCACGGAGGAAGAAGCCGAAGCAGAGGATACGGCAGAAATCTGGACATCCGGGGAAGAAGTATCAGATTTTGGTACGGACGAAGCGCCGGAAGTGGACGGATTTACATCAGAAGAATCAGAGGCATCGACAGACGCAGCAGGTGCTAAACAGGTAAAAGGATCTTTTGAAGTGGCATACATAACAGAGGAACAGTACAATAATGCCCTGCAGAATGAAGAACGTCCGGAAGTGGACATGAAAACAGTAGAAGACACTACTTTTTCAAATGCGTTAAACAGTATCGAAGGAGAAAATACAGGATACTGTTTTGTAAGAGTTCAGGATCTGGAAGATGCAGCAGACTTTGTGGCTCCTGAAGGGATGACAGTACTGGTGGAGAATGCAAGAGCCAGAAGTATTACACCGAACGGAAACATCGCATTCTGGGGTATGATAGATCCGTCAGAGACGATTGAAATCAAAGAAGGAAAAGGAACGACAACTTTCTTCTGTCAGGATATGAGAAGCGTATTAAAAGGAACAGGTTCCGATGATAAAGTGATCTTTTGTGGGCAGAATAATACGATAGGTGGTATTTCCGGAGTAGAAAATATATATCTGAGAAATAACAGCCATGATCTGCAGGTATTTGGTGCCAGTGAATTTTTTAATATTTACAATGAAACGGATAATATCAAAAACAATCCACAGGATGAAAATGCTTTTTTCATACACATTGTAAACAGTAAGACTGCTCCGGTATTCCATAAAACATTTGACTGGGGTACTGGCGAGTTTGAAAATGAAAATGGAGAGAAGTGGAGCAGTCCTTACGGAATTGGAATTATATATAAGACATCAGATGAGAAAGGTGAATGGGAAGATATTCCTGTTCCGGCTGGTACACAGGCAGTGAAATATGATATGTCTGACGAAGATATTGTGGAAATGCTTTCCAGAATTTGGGCCTATTCAGAAGATGGTACGACTCAGGATATGAATGGAAAAATCTGGAATCCGGATAAAGATAATGCGGTTGATCTTCAGGAATTCCGGGATTGTGAAGGAATGTCAGCAAAGGAGATTTTCGAGGCACACGGAAGGGCAGAATTCCCTGATGGAGGATGTGTGTGGATTAATGTCGCACCGACAGCACAGGCGGAAAGATATATAAATGCATATCAGAAGAAGAACAATGCCAGTGGCTATTATCTGATGAATATGAAAGCTAACACCAAGATCAGTGGAACGCTTACTGTTCCAAGTGCTGCGAAAGCTCTGAAGATAGAAGGTCAGAATAATTATGACGAAAGCACAGATACAGATAATTTTGTTCCGGTTTCAATTTCTTCTGTAAATGTTCCGGCAGGCAAGAAACTGTCACTGTCCAGGATTCTTGTAAAGGCGAATACTTTAACCTTTACAGGCTCTGGAGAAGTGGAACTTATGAATGCCAGATTAAATGCAAATGTAACAGCAGATAAAATTAAGATTGCGGATGCTGTAGTGAAGAGCCTGAACTGTAAAGAACTGACATCAGAAGAGGGTGTATGTCTGGTTGTATCTGAATATCTGAATTTTGAGAAAGCAGTGATTAATCCGGAAATAACCATTTATGGACAGCCGGGAGCTTATCTGAAATTTGGTGAAATTGACAGTGCAGAATACTCTCAGACAGCAATTCCGCAGATTTATCTTGGAACAAACGGAAAACAGACAGCGCAGCTGTATATAGGTGGAGCATTGAAACTTGGTACATATGAAGCGGAAGGTGAGACATATTCAAGAAATCTGATCGTTCGACAGTTTGATACAAAAGAAGCGCAGGCAGCAGGCGTTCCTGTATCGAAAGATTGTTTTGATCCAACATATAGGTATGCCTGGGAGGAGACAGAGGATAATGACTGGTTTTACTTTACAAAAATATACAAGAATGAAGAAATAAATCTTGTTACGGTTAATGCTAGTCTGGATGAAGAATATTCTACAAACAGACTTCGGGCGCAGTTTAGATTTGATGTAAATGGTGAGAAAAAATATGGAGTAGTACTTCCTCGATACAGTTATCTGGATGAATTCGAAGGCTTAACAACCGGAATTGATGGAAATAAACGCCGTTTATTTTATGTAGACTGGTGGACAAATGAAGAGAAAATAAAAGCTGTTGAGATTCCTGCATACTATGAGTTCTCAGGTCAATCTCTGAACAGCATCGCATCTGCACAGATTTCTACAATCAAGACCCAACTTTATGCAGGTAAGGCGATTAAACCGTCAGTAACAGTAACCTTAAACGGCAAGAAGCTGAAAGCCGGAACAGATTACACCGTTTCCTATGCAAATAACACAAAAGCCGGCTCCGCAGCATCTGTGATTATTACAGGTAAAGGCAATTATGTTGGCACAGCGATCCAGAATTTCGAAATTGCGGCGATTCCGGCAAAAGGAAAGGTATATACATCCGGAAACCTGAAATACAAGGTAACTAAATCCGCATACAAGAATGGAACAGTAAGCGTTTATGCTCCGGCAGAGAAATCTCTTACAAGTGCATCTGTTCCTGCAACAGTAAAAATTAATGGTTATACATTTAATGTAACAGCAATTGGTGATAAAGCATTTAATGGCTGCACAAAACTGAAAAAAGTCACGATAGGATCCAAAGTAACCACAATTGGAAAACAGGCGTTTAACGGATGTAAAGCGCTGACTTCCATTACAGTTAATTCTAAAGTACTCAAAACAGTAGGAGCATCTGCATTAAAGGGAATTTCTGCTAAGGCAGTAATCAAAGTTCCGGCAGCAAAATTAAGTGCATACCAGAAACTTTTCAAGGGCAAAGGACAGAAAAATTCTGTAAAGATTACAAAATAAGAAATAGAAACAAAGATTATATAGCTAAAACCATACAGTTAAAATTATATAGAGGCAGAATCAGTAAAAATTTCTGCTACACATAAAAAGATAGTTCCTGAAGAAGAAGCCCGGAATTAGTGTACCGACAAGATTGTTTCAAGAATCAACTTGTCGGTACATCAGAGTTGTTGCCATGAGCAATTCTGTTTCCGGGTTTCATTTACCTGTATTTCTTTGAAAAATTCAGG
>OGZX01001841.1_pt1 | contig 19369 bp, 14 predicted proteins | sample 1576881 | NCBI WGS metagenome assembly OGZX01 (sample SAMEA3541542, study PRJEB24748) | human gut metagenome | biome: human gut; feature: human-associated habitat; material: faeces | place: China | collected 2012
CAGCCGCCAGCGTTATTGGGGCGAACCGTTCCCTGTATATTATGATGCTGACGGAATGCCTCAAATGTTACCTTTCGAAGCACTACCGTTACAGTTACCGGAAGTGGATAAATTCCTGCCGACAGCCACAGGCGAACCTCCATTGGGACATGCAACCAAATGGGCATGGGATTCCGTAAATAAAGAAATTACAGAAACTTCTAAAATAGATAACAAGACCATTTTCCCGCTGGAACTTTGTACTATGCCGGGTTTCGCCGGATCTTCAGCTTATTATCTGCGTTACATGGATCCGCATAATGACAAAGGATTGGTGGATAAACAGGTAAACGAATACTGGCGTAATGTGGACCTGTACATCGGTGGTACCGAACATGCTACCGGTCACCTGATTTATAGCCGTTTCTGGAATAAATTCCTGTATGATATGGGAGTTATCAGCGAAGAGGAACCGTTCCAGAAACTGATCAACCAGGGTATGATCCAGGGACGTTCCAACTTTGTATATCGTATAAAGGATACCAATACATTCGTTTCATTGAACTTGAAAGATCAGTACGAAGTGACTCCTATTCATGTGGATGTAAACATCGTATACAACGATATCCTGGATGTTGAAGCTTTCAAGAACTGGCGCCCGGAATACAATAATGCGGAATTCATACTGGAAGACGGCAAGTACGTCTGTGGATGGGCTGTTGAAAAGATGTCAAAATCAATGTTCAACGTTGTCAATCCGGATATGATTGTTGAAAAATATGGTGCCGATACATTGCGTCTGTATGAAATGTTTTTAGGCCCGTTGGAACAATCTAAACCCTGGGATACAAACGGTATTGACGGTGTACACCGTTTCCTGAAAAAGCTTTGGGCTCTGTTCTACGGAAACACCGACAGTCTGCAGATAACAGATGCCGAACCGACAGCCGAAGAATTAAAATCATTACATAAACTGATCAAGAAAGTAACATTCGATATCGAGCATTTTTCTTATAATACTTCTATCAGTGCTTTCATGATCTGTATTAACGAATTAAGCAGCCTGAAATGCAATAAGCGTGCTATCCTGGAACAACTAATCATCTTACTTGCTCCGTTTGCACCTCACACAGCAGAGGAGTTATGGCATGTATGTGGTCACGACACAACTATATGCGATGCTCCATGGCCGCAGCACAACGAAGAGTATCTGAAAGAAAATTCAGTTACTTACGCCATCTCATTCAACGGAAAAGCCCGCTTCAATCTGGAACTCCCGGCTGATATGCCCCGTGAAGAGGTAGAAAAGGTTGCTCTCAGCCACGAAAGTTCCGCTAAATGGATGGAAGGCAAGACTCCTAAAAAGGTGATTGTCGTTCCAGGTAAGATCGTTAATATCGTTATCTAAATGAGAACAGCTCAGTTTTATAAAGTATTTTTTTCTATACAGGATTATCTGATGATTCTATTCGGAACCATTTTATATGGTTTCGGATTCAACGCATTCATCCTGTCTAATGAAATTGTTACCGGTGGTGTCAGTGGTATCTGTGCATTGATATTCTTTGCCACCGGCGGCGCCATACCGGTATCGGTTTCATACTTTGTTATCAATGTTGTCTTACTATTAGCCGCTCTAAAGATATTAGGATTCAAATTCCTGATAAAGACAATCTTTGGAGTATTCTCGCTTTCAGCTTCCCTGTCATTTTTTGAATGGTTGCTGAAAGGAAATCCGATCTTACATGATCAGCCATTTATGGCCATTATGATTGGTGCCCTCCTCTGTGGTGCCGGATTGGGATTGGTATTTTCTGCCAACGGAAGTACCGGAGGAACGGATATTATCGGAGCTATTGTAAACAAATACAAGAACATATCCATCGGACGTGCCTTGTTGTTTTGTGATTTCTTCATTATCAGCTCTTCTTTCTTCCTATTCCATAATGTGGATAAGATCGTGTTCGGTTTTGTTGAAATGATTATTAGCAACTATGTCCTCGACATGGTGTTAAACGGTAACCGCCAATCCGTACAATTCCTCATATTCTCACAAAAATATGATGAGATAGCCGATCGGATCATCCATGATCTGGATCGTGGATGTACCATCCTTGATGGCGTAGGAGGTTATTCCAAAAAGCCGGTCAAGGTTGTCGTATTGCTGGCTAAGAAATCAGAATCCGTATCTATCTTCCGCCTGGTAAAACAAATAGACCACCAGGCATTTATTTCGCAGAGCATTGTCCGCGGAGTATATGGAGAAGGGTTTGATCAGATAAAAACCTAGCGGAATATACTTAACGAGTAATCAATATATTCAGAACCGATCCCTCCGGCATCCAGTATACTGTGATAAAGGTAATCGGTTCTGAATCGTTTTAAAGAGTTTTCTTTTGCTTTTTCATAATGATCCGGATGTTCCTTTTTATACTCCGGCGACATCCAAACCATACAAGCCGCTTGATGTGTATAAGGATTTTCTGCAGCATGTAACCAGGCGCCATCTTCTCCTAGTGCTTCCCCATGATCAGACTGATATATAAGAATGGCCTTTTTATCTTTTAAATGATCTATCAAATTAGATAAAAAATAATCTGTGTACAGAATTGTATTGTCATATGAATTTATCATTTCTTCCTGTGTACAAGAGGAGATAATTTTACTTTTTACTATCGGCTGGAAATGAGCAAACTCATCTGTAAAATGCGAATTATACCACCAGTGAGAACCTATTGTATGTAATATAATCAGTTTCTTATTATTTTCCATCTGTAAAGCATTATCAAAAAGCGGTAATAAATCCCCATCCAGCCATTGATCGAATACCACATAAGAAGACTTATTTATATTGACATGAATCAATGAGTCACATTCATTCATAAAATAAACATAAGTATCAGCAGCCTCCTGATTAGCTAACCAAACCGTATAAAAATCACAGGCATTAAAAAAACTTATAAAAGACTTTTCTGAATAAGCTCTCGAATAATCAGTACTATCAGCACGAGTCAATATATGTGGAACACTCCGATTCGTATATGTCTGTTCTGCATATACAAAAGGGTAAGATATAATATCTTCTTTTGACAATAATGGAGTCGTATTTCGTTCATATCCATTCAATCCCAAATGATCAGGACGAAGCGATTCACCCAGTACAAAAACAACTGTCAAATCCTCATCACTACATTGTATCCCGCCTGTTAAGTCTGTTCTGTTCTCACTGATAATCTGTTTTTCTTCCCAATATTTCATAAAAGTATAATAAACATTGAAGGGAATACGTTCTGTTATAGGATATTTTATAGTGTTTATACGTGTTACTGTGAATAACAGTAAACCACCTATAAGAGCAGGATAAAGAGAAGGACGAACTACAACCCGTTTAATCCGGTAAACTGCAAATATTATAGATATCCCGAATGTTATAAGCACAAATACTAATAAGCCCGGTGAGTATAAATCCCCGGATGTACGCATGTCGTTCTCCAGGGCTGCATCCAATACCATAGGAGTCAAAGTTGCATTCATGGTAAAACGAAACCAGGCCAATAGCGAGCTTATCAACGTTAGTAATGGAAATGTTATAGCAAATACATATTTATTAGCAGCTAATAAAATGGTGATAAAATAAAGTACCATTGTTACTACCGACCATTGAAAAGCTATAATAAATAAGTCTTTAACCGTTCCTATAGGTATAGTAAGAAAATCAGCAGAGGTAAAACAAATACCTAAAAATAAAGTAGCAACTAAAGAAAAAATATAAAAATGAACAGGCACATTCTTCATATTGATAATGAATTGATATGTATTTTTGTGCAAAAATAGAAACAATACATTGATAAGCAGTATGAAAACATTAGTATTTGCAACTAATAACAAACATAAACTGGATGAAGTACAAAAAATAACATCCGGCCTGGTAAATATAGTAAGCCTGGAAGATATCGGTTGTCATGATGATATACCGGAAACAAGTGATACCCTGGAAGGAAATGCTCTTCAGAAAGCCCGATACATAAAAGAGCATTATGGATTCGATTGTTTTGCCGACGATACAGGCCTGGAGGTGGAAGCATTAAATAATGCACCAGGGGTTTATTCTGCACGTTATGCAGGTCCCGGACATGACTCGGAAGCAAATATGAATAAACTTTTACAGGAAATGAATAATATAAAAAACCGAAAAGCTTGTTTCCGTACAGTTATTGCTCTCTTATTAAATGGCCAGGAGTATTTATTTGAAGGAATTGTAAATGGTCAAATAACGAAAGATAAACGAGGTGCAAGTGGATTCGGATATGATCCGATCTTTGTACCGGATAATTACACACAAACTTTTGCCGAGATGGGAAATGATATTAAAAATACGATCAGCCACCGGGCTGAAGCTGTAAAGAAATTAAGTGCTTTTCTATCTACATTATCAGAATAAATTATGAGAAGAATTATATACACTTTTATATTTATATACGTTACCGCTTCTACCATCATTGCCCAAAAAAGTGTTGGAGAATGGAATACTTACCTGGCATATAATATTGCAATGAAAGTCGCAGAAGGTAATAATCATGTATTCACTGTAGCGGACGGTTCTCTATACAGTTATAGTAAAGAAGATAATAGTGTTAAGCATTATACCAAACAAACAGGGCTTAGCGACAGTGGGATAGATCATATTATCTTCAATCCTGAAGTAAATACATTATTGATTACTTACAGCAATGGAAATATAGACCTGTTGGGAGATTATGGCATTTATAATCTTTCTTATTTACTTGATAATTCGAATGTAACGAATAAAACCATTAACAGCATATACTTATATAAAGAATATGCTTATCTGGCAACAGATTTCGGGATTATTGTCCTTAATATGGATCCGAATAAGAAAGAAATCAAAGATACTTACAAATTGAACAAGAAAGTCAATTCCGTAACTATCAACGACAATTACATATATGCAGCTACTTCGAATGGCATATTGAAAGCATCGTTGGATGCTAATTTACTAGATTATAATGAATGGGACTCTTATCAGTTGGCTCCATCTGAATTCGAATTCGACCAGGACAGTATCAGTCAGATATGTTTCTTTCAGAATACCTTATGTTTTTTTGCTAATCAAAAATACAAGAAAGGTATTTATTATGAACAAGCAGATAAAACAGTCAAAAGTCTGTTGATAAATAATAGTTTGACTAATATGGTTTTTCAAAATAATAAATTGATGCCATATACCAACACTCAATTATACATCTATTCTTCATTGACAGAAAGAGATATTATCAATCCCGGAATTGTATATAATGTGTCGTCACTGAAAGATCCTAATACTTTCTGGATAGCATCCGGAGTAAACGGATTAAAAGGTATCCAAAAGAAAAATAATCAATATGGAACGATTGTCGAAGGACTGAATGATCTCACCCTATATCCAAAACGTAATTACTATTATTTCATGACTACTTATAATGATAAATTATATGTAGCCGGAGGAGGTCGTTGGACTACCCGAGATTGGAAGCAAGGTACTTTAATGATATATGACAATGAAAAGTGGTTCAATTTAGATGAAACGACTGTCAAATTTACTATCCCCGATGAAAATAATAAAACAGAATATGCCAGTGATTATACCGGTGTTGCCATTGATCCAAAAGATCCTTTCCACTACTATGTTTCCAGTTATGGAGAAGGTATTATTGAATTCAAAGAAGATAAGTTCGTTGAACTATTCAACCATAAAAACAGCAAGCTAGAGACAATATATCCCAAAGGAGGTGACAGAAGTCAATATACTTATGTTCGGATAGGCGGGGTAACATTTGATAAAAACGGTAACTTATGGGCAACCAACTGTGGAGTACAAGATGTTCTTAAAGTATTAAAAACAGACGGAACCTGGATCAGTTTTAATTTTTCCAATACGGAAAGTTTTACAAACGTACCTTTAGCAGATAAAATAACAATCATTTCCGATGATCGTAAATGGATAAATGTTCCTTATGGACATAAAGCGGGTATTTTAATATTTGATGATGGCGGAACAATAGATGATACAAGCGACGACCAAGCTCGTTTTATATCAACATTCAGCGATATCAACGGTACGATTGATGCCAGCGGTTACTTCTGCATTACTGAAGATAAAAACGGACAGGTCTGGATTGGAACTAACAGAGGTCCTATTTACTGTGCCAATCCCAAAGCTAAACTGGAAGAGATAAGATGTAGCCGGGTTATCCGTCCCGCAGATGAAATCAATGATGTTCCTTATAATTTTCTTGATGGAGAACAAATAAATGCTATTGCTGTAGACGGAGGAAACCGTAAATGGATAGCTACACAAAGTTCCGGTGTATTTTTGGTAAGTGAAGATGGTATGGAAACAATCGAAAATTTTACTACAACCAACTCTCCTCTCCCATCCAATCAGATAAACTCATTAGCCATTAATCAACTGACCGGAGAAGTTTTTATAGGTACTGAAAAAGGATTAGTATCTTATATGGGCGATGCAACAGAAGGAAAAGAAGATTATTCGGATGTATATGCTTATCCGAATCCTGTTCGTCCGGAACATAACGACCATGTAACAATCGTCGGATTAATGAATGATTCGAATGTAAAAATTACGGATCTGAAAGGTAATATCATTTATCAGGGAAAATCTGCCGGAGGTACCTTTACCTGGGATTGCCGGAGTAGAAAAGGTGGCCGGGTTGCAACCGGAGTTTATCTTGTATTCTCAGCAACACCCGAAGCCAAAGAAAGCGTGGTGACTAAAATTATGGTAGTGAAATAAGTATTTGATTGGTTATCTTTTTGGCACCTTTGTCATTCGGATGGATTGCATCGTAAAAATCGGATGCTTCCAACAAATCAAAACAATCGATATAAGGGATATACCCCAATTCTTTTATATAAGACTGAAGAGCTTCCTGCTTTTCAGTCTTTTTTGCTGATATAATATCAGGATTATACGGCATCAACACCAGATAATATTGAATATTCTTTGCTTTGAAAAAAGAATAAGACTCCTCTATCAATTGTTTCCATTCAGGAGTTATCCTATACGCTTTAAACTTATTTTGTTTGTTTTGTTCGTCCAGGCCACGCTGATAAACAGCTTCATTTCTGTAAGAGGCCTGAGCAGCAGGATAACGTAATTCATTGTCGATAGAACTTTCCGGTGCATCATCGTCCAATAGATTACGAAGTACGAATGAGAATCCCGAAAACAAACAATTCCTGGCTTTATAATTATAATACCAATCCGATTTACTCAATTCATCATATAAACCAGGTACTAACAATTTCGTCCGGTCATCCATCTTATAGCCATACATATGCAAAGCCACCTGATTAGGTATATCCATATCGACCGGCTTGGACAGAACATCTATATCGAGACACTGAATAACCGTTCTGACAGAAGGCGGCAATGAAGAATAATATAAAGCACTCTCACTCAGCATCTGTCCGGTCGAAGTAAAACTATATACGACAGGATGATCGCTCAACTCTTTTTCCAACATATAGCCATCTACTCCACTCATCCCCCTGCTATTACCGAAAATAACAATCTCCGGAGCCTGTTCCGGATCTTTTATTGTATTCAGTATAAGTTTGGTACGGGCATAATCATTAGGAAGCATCCTGAAGAAGTAAGGAGTTACCCCATTCAAACCAACCATCAAAACGACTATAAATAATAGAAAAAAGAATATCCTCTTTATCTGTTTCCCTGTCAGTTCCATAATTTCTTAGAATTGAAAATAAATAAAATTAGAAGAATCAGCACCGAAGAAATAAATCGAAAAGAGTATGCCGGCATAAATTGAGTACCGGACAAATGAACTTTTTATGTTCTGTATATCCAATCCGAAAGGCTTATTCCTGTTCACCCATTCCACGACTAACAGAATACCTATAAATACCAACGATAACATGGCCGTCACATTATTAGCTCCGCTAACCTTGGGAACCCTCAACAAAGAAGGTGAAAATATATCACCGATATAATTAAACGCAATAGAGAGCGTTTCTGCCCTGAACACAATCCACCCCAGGGTAACGAACCCGAAAGTGATCAACATTGAAATAACAGAAGGAAATATAGGCGAATCACCCTGTTTCCTCTTACTCAATAATAACAAAGGTACAAATAATAGTCCATGATAGATTCCCCAGGTAATGAATGTCCAGTTTGCTCCATGCCACAATCCGCTCAGGAAAAATATAACCAGAATATTACGTATATGTTTATATTGTCCTTCCCTGCTACCGCCCAAAGGAATATATACATAATCCACAAACCAGGTATTCAACGATATATGCCACCTGCGCCAGAATTCGATAATATTTCTTGAAAAATAAGGATAATGGAAGTTTTGCTTCAATGTTATACCAAATAATTTAGCTGTCCCGATGGCAATATCCGAATACCCCGAAAAATCACCATATATCTGGAAAGCAAATAAAAAAGCACCCAGAACCAATGTACTGGCAGAATAATTCGAATAATTACCGAATACATCGTTCACAACCAATGCACAGTTATCGGCAATCACCATCTTTTTAAAAAAACCCCATAAGATCTGACGCATACCATCTACGGCATAGTCATAAGTAAACTTACGCGGCTTATAAAACTGAACCAGTAAATTGGTAGCTCTTTCGATAGGCCCGGCAACCAACTGTGGAAAAAAACTGACGAAAGCAAAGAAAGCCACTATATCTTTTGTCGGTTCCAACCTTCTCCTGTACACATCTATTGTGTAACTCAAAGCCTGGAACGTATAAAAACTGATACCTACCGGAAGAATGATCTGCAAAGTCGATTTGTGCAAGGTAATTCCCAACAGGGAAAAAGCTTCCACAAAGTTATCAACAAAGAAATTAAAGTATTTGAAGAATCCAAGGATAAGCAAATTCAGGAAAATATTAATCCCGGTTATCCATCTGCATTTCTTTTGTACAGATAAGGTATCTTCAGATAATGAATCGTTGCCTTCCCGTACTTTTGCAATAGCAACACCACTCAACCAACTGCAAAAAGAAGTAAAGGCAATAAGTATAAGAAAACGCCAGTCCCACCATCCATAAAACAGATAGCTTACAATGACAATAAATAAGTTTTGTAATTTTATCTTCCTGTTGAAAACAAACCAATATAGTAAGAATACTACCGGAAGATAAATCAAAAACTCTATTGAATTAAATAACATCTTGTTCTATTCTATGAATGATGGGACAGCCTATATGTTACAAACCTAATTTTTCAGAAATCTCCAACATCTTACGAATCGGTTTAATAGCCTTCTTCTGTACTTCCTCGTCGACAAATATCTCCGGCATTTCAAATTTCAAACAGTTATACAACTTTTCCATTGTATTCAGCCGCATGAAATTACATTCGTTGCAAGCACATGTACTGTCGTTGGGAGGAGCCGGAATAAACTCTTTCTCCGGGCTCTTTTTCCGCATTTCGTGAATAACGCCGCTTTCCGTCGCTACAATGAACTGTTTCTTGTCTGACTTGATAGTGTGTTTCAAAAGAGCGGCAGTCGAACCTACGAAGTCTGACACCTGTATAACGGGTTGTTTACACTCCGGGTGAGTGATCACTTCCGCATCCGGATACTGTTTCTTTAATTCCAGTATCTTTTCCAGTGAAAATTGTTCATGCACATGACAGGCACCATTCCAGAGTAACATATTACGTCCGGTAATACTGTTTATGTAATTACCCAGGTTCCGGTCCGGACCGAAGATCATTTTTGTTCCTTCCGGAAAACTTTCAACGATCTGACGGGCATTGGTGGAAGTTACCACCACATCTGTTACCGCTTTTACCGCAGCTGTTGTATTGACATAAGAAATAACCACATGATCCGGATGTTGTTTTACAAATTCAGCAAACTCAGGAGCCGGACAACTATCGGCCAGGGAACAACCGGCATTCAGATCAGGAACCAATACTTTCTTGTCCGGACATAGGATTTTAGCCGTTTCACCCATAAAATGAACACCACAGAGAACAATAATATCCGCTGTTGTTTTGGCAGCCCATTGAGCCAACGCCAGACTGTCTCCCACGAAATCTGCTATATCCTGTATATCGCCGGTCTGATAATAATGCGCAAGGATAACGGCATTCTTTTCCTTACGGAGTTTATCAATGGCTTCCTTCAGATCTATGTCTTTGGGTATCGGTGCATTCATATATCCGATCGATTGATTTGTCAACATAGTTTATCTATTATATTATTCTTATTTTTTAATTCTAAAGATTATAGGATGTATATAATATCCTGTTAAAATGGTTCATATTTTAATCGTCCTTTCCTCCTTATGAGGATATAAATAGTATATCAACAAAGTTATCATCTACTATTATAGCTGATAATCTTTATTTTACTATACTTATCAACGCTATGTTGATAATGTGCAAAGGTAAAAACTTTATTTATTTCAGCCATCTAAAGCAGTGCAAAACAATCTTTAAAAGAAAGGAGAAAGAAGCTTCCCTATTTATTGGCCGTCATAATAAATCTCTTATCCGATATCTCAATCGAGAAAAGCAAGAGTTTTTTATCAGCACTTACCAACCACCTGTTCACAGGATATCCACACGAGATTCACACACATACGTTTCACCTGTCACAAGCAATGCAGCATATTGGTATACAGACAGTTGTTGTGACGGCAGACGTTTCACATTTAAAAGACAGGTCTTTTAAAATGTTAAGACAGGACTTTTGTCTTTAAAAGACGGGACATTTAAAAACAAAAGACCTGTCTTTTTCAGCCGATGCTTACCGAACCTAAAAGCAGTGCCTGTCGGTTTACCGCCCGGTGCTTATGGAACCTTTGTAAAGACATGTCACCATAAAAGAATTATATTCAAGTAGGTGGAAGCCGTGACAGGTGAAACGTTATTGCAAAGATAATCCTTTGTAACCGTATCCTTCCGTAATCCCCTCTTCTTAGTTATCCACAATTATATATTATATTAATATTAATCTTTAATTTAAAAATAAAATATGATGTATATGATATCCTGTTGAAACAGTTAATACATTTTCGTTACAATATTTGTTTGAGGAGTTATTAAAGTATATGAACCGCTTATCAAGACGATACTAACAGCATAAAATATAGCTTTACTTCTGTTTTCCTTTTGTTTATAGACTTTATTAGTTTTATGTTGATAACTGGTTGTGTGAAAAAGTTTGTTCCTGTTGATGGGTGTTGATACGTGTATAACTGCTGTTAATAGCTCGTAATAAATAATGGGTTATAAATGTTGCGTGTTTGAAATGAGGAGGAGTATAAGTAAGTATTTGAATAAAGCAAGAACTTTTTTTCATTTTGTGTTCACTACTTATCAATACCTTTTCAACGGCATATCCACATTAATTAGCTACTTTTGCAGGCAAAGAAAAGAGCTATGCGTAAACTGAAAATAACAGAAATGAACCGCCTCACCCCGGAGGCTTTTAAAGAGAGTAAGAAGATACCTTTAATTGTTGTGCTTGACCATGTTAGGAGTCTGAATAACGTCGGATCCGTTTTCCGTACATCGGATGCTTTCAAGGTAGAGGCTATTTATTTGTGCGGTATCACCGCTTGTCCGCCTCATGCGGAGATTCATAAGACTGCTTTGGGAGCTGAAGATACAGTGGAATGGAAATATTTTAAAGATACACACGAGGCTGTTGATAACCTGAAGCAACAAGGGTATACTGTTTGTGCAGTAGAACAGGCAGAAGGTAGTGTTATGCTGGATAAACTGCTGTTAGACAGGAATAAAAAGTATGCAGCTATCATGGGAAACGAAGTAAAAGGTGTTCAACAATCTGTTGTTGATAACTGTGATATGTGTATTGAAATACCCCAATACGGAACCAAACATTCATTAAATGTATCGGTAACGACAGGGATTGTTATCTGGGATTTCTTTAAACAGTTATCAGATTAATCCTCTTTCAACCATAATAACGACCCGTTCGGTCATGGCATCTTTTCCTTTCGGGTCGTATTCCGATTTCAGGCTGGCTCCGAACATACCGGCAAACAAATTCCAGAAGCCTGCTCTGAAACCTCCCAGGTAAGCTTTCAATAGGTTATAACTTGATTGGTTACATTCCCTGTCGATCAGTTTGATAAGTAGTTTACCTTGTGAGAATGTCAGCTTTTTAAGTTCCGGTTTATATTCTTTGAACAAATCCTTTTCCATACGTTTCAGATGTTCCTGACGAGCCTTATCATTAGGAAGTGTTTCCATATATTCATAGGTTTCGATCAGGGTTTCATATACCATTTTAGCATAAGGTAATGTGCGTTTTACGTCTCGAACCAGTTTATTATACTTTTGTTGTTCCCGGTTGTTCTTGAAACGCATCTGAGGAAAAATAAATACTTCCTGGAGATTGACAACAGCAATGGTATCCTTCCCATCCAGATAAGCTCTTTGTACTCCTTCGGGAAGTGTGTTTATTTTTAGTTTCTGTGCCTGACCGGTTGTGACACAGAGTAAAAACAAAACAACAATCTTATACCATCTTACTTTCATCATAAGCTACAAAAGTAGGTGATTTACCGATAGTCTGTACCGGTTTTACAGAATTTGACTAATTATATAGAAATGATGATTTACTTGTTAATAAGTTGCCGGATTAATAAGAATCGTTATATTTGCAGCAATTCTTATTAATAACAAAACGAATTAGCTATGGACATTGAATATTATTAGTAGCATTCTATATGTATTTATAAATTAACAACCAAAAATATCTTATCTATGAAACTATTGATTCTATCCCTGTTATCGGGAGTTTTCCCCTGTTTGTATGCTGTTAATAACTTACGTTTGCCCGATATGCGTAGCGTGGGAATGGGAGAATGTGGCATTACCCAATCTTTTCTTTTTAATCCGGCACTGATCGGTCGGAAAAGTTATAAAAGTTTAGATATCAGCTATTTTAATCGCTACGGACTAAAAGAACTGGGAGTTATTAACCTTTCATTTTCTTATCCTGCTACCTTTCTTCCAATCGGTGTTAATATCTCTTCTTTCGGTTATGATCGATACAGGGAAAGTATGTTTCGGATTTTCCTGGGAAAGTCTTTGAATGAAAAATGGAATATCGGTATAAGTATCCAGTATTCAATAATACAAACAGAGTTGACAGAGGGACATCCACAGTACTTGTCGACCGACATCGGTATTATTTATTCTCCGGTTGAAAAGTTGTTGATCGGTATGTTGATAATGGATTTACCGTCTGTCGCTATAAAAAAGGAAGATATTGATACTAACTATTTTATGAGTTATTCTATACAGATAGGTTTTCAATGGGAAGTAATTAACAGCCTGTTGATAGTAGGGAATCTGGAGACGAATAAACAGACTACTTTAACAGGTTGTGCCGGTTTGGAATATCAATTATATAAACAGTTTTATGTGCGGGCAGGAATCAAGGCAACTCCCCTTCTGCCCACTCTTGGTGTAGGATATCGTTTTTCCTGTTTCACTGTAGATGTGGCAACTGTGTATCATCCGGTGTTGGGTATTAGTACAGGGATAGGTTTGAAGTATTCTTTTTAAATTATATAACTATGAAAAAATCGTTTATAACTCTGTTGGTATATATGTTGATAAACAGTTATAATATTAATAGTCAGAATATTTACTCTGTTGATAAGTGGATGGAATACATAGAAGAAATGGCTTCCGAAACAGAAGATGATGACCGGATTGAAAATCTTTATTCCGATCTTTCATATCTGGCTGAACATCCTTTTGAACTAAACAGTGTTACCAAGGAAGAATTAACCCGCCTGCCTTTTTTATCCGATCAGCAGATTGAACAGATTATCTCTTACCGCAAAAAATATGGTAAACTGGTTACGCTTTATGAACTGAAGAATATTGAAGAGTTGGATTTTCAGACAATATCTTTGTTACTTCCTTTTGTTTATATCGGAGAGATTTCTGTTGATAAACGTCCTTTTACTGTTAAGAACATGTTGAAGTATAGTTCTAATGAATTGCAAATCAGATATGATCAATGTTTTCAACAGAAAAAAGGATATTGTTCATATCCGGATAGTATTTTACAGCAATATCCGAACCGGAAATATCTGGGTGAACCTTTCTATCACTCCCTTCGTTATTCTTATGCATTCGATGAAAGGCTCCTGTTTGGAATTGTAGCGGAGAAAGATGCCGGTGAACCTTTTTGGAATGAATATCATAAAGGATATGATTATTATTCGGCACATCTATTTTTGAAAGATATAAACAAATGGTTGAAAAGCTTTGCAATCGGTGATTACAAAGTTTCTTTCGGACAAGGTTTGGTTATCAGTAGTGATTTTTCTCCGGGTCGGAGTTCTATTGTGACTCAGGCGGAAAGACGTACGAATGGATTTCGCCGGCATTTTTCAACGAATGAGAATGATTACTTTCGTGGAGTAGCTTCTACCGTTTCGATTAATGATTTGGATATCAGTTTCTTTTATTCTTTCAGAAAGCTGGATGCGGGTGTTGATAACTACGAAGTAAGTTCGTTTAAAACCGATGGTTTGCACCGGTTAGAACGTGATTGGAATAAAAAACATACTGTTCCTATGCAGACATACGGTGGGAATGTACGCTATGCAACTTCTAATCTTGCCATCGGTATAACAGCCCTCTCCTATTCTTTTGGTAAATACGATATACAACCTGATCCGAAACCTTATAACCTTTTCTATTTCCGTGGAAACAGTAATATGAACATCAGTGTGGATTATATGTTGAAAACGAATAAACTTAAATTTTATGGGGAAACAGCCTTATCTTCAAATAAAGCTGTAGCTACATTAAATGCGTTTCAACTGACACCTGTTTCTTATTTATCGTTATTGCTGCTTCATCGTTATTACGATAGGCGTTATCAGGCTTTTTTCGGAAGTGCTTTCAGTCAGAATTCTACTGTGCAGAATGAGCAAGGTGTTTATACAGGGATGCAATGGACACCGTTCGCCCATTTTAAATTATCGTTGTATGCCGACTTGTTTCGTTTCCCCTGGTTGAAATATGGAATAGATTCACCTTCTTCCGGACAGGAATATATGGCTCAGTTGGATTATAATTCAGGAAAGAATTTTAGTACCTACTTTCGTTATAAGTATAGGAAGAAAGAAAAGAACCAGACTGTAGAAAATGAATCGACACAAAGTGTACTACCTTATTCCCAACAACGTTTCCGTCTTCAATTGTTATATGGTTTACAACCTGCATGGGTGTTGAAAACATCTGCAGATGCTGTTTATTACGATGAACAACAGGGCAAACAAAGTCTTGGGTGGATGATTTCACAAAGTATAGGTTGGAAATCTTCTTCATTTCCTCTTCAGTCTGATTTTTATATTGGTTATTTTCATACGGATGATTATTATAGCCGTATCAATTCGTATGAAAAGAATATTCTTTATGCTTTCAATATGCCTTCTTTTTACGGAAAAGGAATCAGGTTATCTTTCTCTTTCCGATGGAATATACTGGATAAACTATCTCTTTCTGCAAAGCTGGCCCATACTTATTATGCCGATCGGGATTTGATAGGTACGGATCAGGAAGAGATAGAAGGGCATAACAAAACAGATGTATATGTGCTTCTCAGGTATAAGTTTTAAATCTGTTTTTATAATTCTGTTTTTAGGATATGGTCGATGGAGTCTTTCAATATGTTGGTAAACTTTTCAGCCCCTTGCTCTGATAAATGGTCACCGTCGTTGAAATCATTATCACCGAATCTGTCGTCTTTCAGGTAATTGAGGTAGAGAACATTTTCGTGGTTGTTTACTATCTCTTTTGCTGTAGAGAACAGTAAATAGAGTTGGTCTTCATTTAAATAGTTGTAATAACTGGGATAGGTCGGTGTGGTAACTAGAATTAGTTTTATCTGCTTATTTTCACAAAACCGGATTATTTTATCCAGAAATCGAAGGTTATCAGCTAAACCTTCCCGGTTGTTCATAGTATGTCGTTTGGCTGCTTTTATGCCGCTTATATCCAAATTGTCTTTAAAAGCTTTGTTGACTCTGAATCCCAGTGGAGAACATTGTGAGGTGTTTCCCTTTAAATATTCTTTTATTTTTTCATAAGTAATGCTGCTGGTAATTTCTACGCTGTATTTATATTTATCATATCCCATATAAATACCATAATATTTTAAACGGGACTTATCAACATATTCCATCTTGTCCTGAAGCGTACAATACGAAAAAGAAAGGATTACATATTTTAATCCGGTATATAGATTATCATATTTAGTCAATATAAAATAGTCGCGTTCCAGATCCTGTGATGAGTTTGCAAAGTTAAAAGCATTAGTAAAGAAGAAAGGGTTAACTCCTGACATACAATGTGAATTACCTAATATAAGTGTATTTAAGCTGTCTGCATGTTGCAGCATCCATTCATTTTTGTATTTGTAGGTATTGGGAATTTGCCTGATGGCATATTCCAGTAGGGTGAATATTATCAGTAGAGGAATAAGGAAGACGATCAATTGTTTTATAAACTTCTTCATAACGGTTAGAATTGAAAGTAAATAAAATTAGCCGGAGTGCCTTGCAGAAGGATAATTATAAAGATCAGGATATAATAAATACTCCACCGGATTACGGGTGATTTTACATTCCTGTTTATCTGCAGACCATGTTCTTTATCTCGTTGAAACCATTCTACAATAAAAAGTAATAAACAATATATCAGAGCCTTTTTACCATATAGAAAAGATACTTCAAATAAGGAAGGCGAAAAAAGATGTGACAAATAATCGAATGCTTCGTTGATATCATTTGCTCTGAAAATGATCCATCCGATGAGAACCAATAAGAATGTACCTAGTATTTGTGCAACTTCTTTTAGAGAAGGTAAATATTTACCCTCAGCAGCAATGTTTCCGGTATATCTCCTGTTTTTATTGAGTAATAAAAGGGGAATGAAAAGTAAAGCATGATAAATTCCCCATGCAACGAATGTCCAGTTGGCTCCATGCCAGAGACCGCTGATAATGAATATAATAAAAGTGTTTCGAATCACTTTAGTCTTTTTACACCGGCTTCCTCCTAACGGAATATAGATATAATCGCGAAACCAGGTACTTAACGATATATGCCAGCGTCTCCAGAATTCAGAAATGTCTCTTGAAAAATAGGGATAGTTGAAGTTCTTCATCAAATTGATCCCGAATAACCGGGAGCAACCGATAGCAATGTCCGAATAACCGGAAAAATCCCCATATATCTGGAAAGTGAATAAAAAAGCTCCCAGTAAAAGTGTAAAACCACTCTGATATTGATAAGTGCTCCATATCTCATTAACAGCTATCGCGCAATTGTCTGCTATTATCATCTTCTTGAAAAATCCCCATAACATTTGTTGGCAGCCGTCTATTGCTTTGTGATAATCGAATGTACGCCGTTTATAAAACTGAGGTAACAGGTTGGTAGCTCTTTCTATCGGACCTGCTACCAACTGTGGAAAGAAACTGACAAAAGCAAAAAATGCCACCGGATCATGGCAGGCTGATATTTTCTTTTGATATACGTCGATGCTGTAACTAAGTGCCTGTAATGTATAAAAACTTATACCGACAGGTAAAAGTATGTCTAATGTGATCCAGTCGGGTTCGAAGCCTAATGTATGTAATGCTGTTTTCAGATTGGCACTAAAGAAATTAAAATATTTAAAAGTACCCAGGATACCCAGGTTGAGTAAAATATTGATCGTATTGATCACTTTTTGTTTTTTACGGTTACCTTCAGCCCGTTCAATAAGAATTCCGCTGATAAAACAGAAAGAGCTGGTCAGTATGATAAGAAAAAGAAAACGGATATCCCACCAGCAGTAAAAAACGTAGCTGGCTATCACAACAAGAAGGTTCTGCCATTTTAAATTCTTATTTGCCGACCAATACAGTATAAATACGATTGGCAGGAAAACGATGAATTCGATAGAATTAAACAGCACAATATAATATATTGCTGCCACTGATTCCCTGAAGTGGCAATTATTATAAGAGAAAACGCAGGAATTGACCGGACCTGTCGTTATTCCAATAACCTATCATCACAATTTACTGCACACAATCAGACACGCTAATATATACACGACTTGCCCATGAATAGACAAATGTGAAATAATAGCGAGTTAATTAATACTGTAAATTATGAAATATAAATTGAAAAGAATAAAGCCGGACGCTTTCTGTAATAAATATCGCTGATGTACGATTGTACTGGTTGCAAAAGTAGTGAAACATAGTTTATTGACTGTTTAATTAATAATAAATTATATTTTATTAAAGGATAGGTGATTGTCTGATTTTTATGTATTTCTTCATTGGTTATTATAAGCTCTTTTGTAGCTTTGTGTCCGTAAAACTGGTAATATTGCGATGTTCTTTGTTATATAAAGAACTTAATGGATAAATTATATAGTTATGTCAACGATTCTTTTTGATAAAATAGTGTTCGGTCCGATACACAGTCGGCGTCTGGGTGTTTCTTTGGGTATGAACCTGCTTCCTGTCGACGGTAAACTTTGTTCTTTCGATTGCATTTATTGCGAGTGTGGTTTGAATGGTGAGCGTCGTACACACACCAAACTACCGGTTCGTGAAGAAGTAAAAACTGCCTTGGAAGAAAAGTTATTGGCTATGCAAAAAGAAGGGATAGCTCCTGATGTGATCACCTTTGCAGGCAATGGTGAACCGACGATGCATCCGGAATTCGAAGGTATCATAGAAGATACGATCGCTACCCGCAACCGTTACTTTCCAAATGCCAAAATCGCTGTACTGTCAAATTCGACTATGCTTCATAAAGAAGGTGTATTCCGGGCATTGAATAAGATCGAGGATAATATACTTAAGCTCGATTCCGTACTCGATAGCCGGATACAACAGCTGAATGTTCCGAATTCCCCGGCTTTTACGTTCGAGAGATTGTTGGAGCAATTATGCCGTTTCAACGGAAACCTGATTATCCAGACCATGTTCCTGCAAGGTGAAATAGATGGTAAGTCGGTTGATAATACTACTGAAGAGGAGATAAAAGGTTGGATCGCTGCATTGAAGAAAATAAAACCGAAACAAGTTATGATCTATACCATCGATCGTGAAACACCTTTGAAAGGGCTTAAAAAGGTTTCCAAGGAGGCTTTGGATGCAATAGCAGACCGGGCCCGGAAAGAAGGATTTGATGTAACAGTTTCCTATTGATTGTACTTACTTTTGGCTTGATCCAAAAGTAATCAAAAGATCAAGGCTGCACCTGCCTCGCTACTCCGCATCCTGCGTTCGCTGTCGCCTCCGAA
>OGZX01001852.1_pt1 | contig 19250 bp, 20 predicted proteins | sample 1576881 | NCBI WGS metagenome assembly OGZX01 (sample SAMEA3541542, study PRJEB24748) | human gut metagenome | biome: human gut; feature: human-associated habitat; material: faeces | place: China | collected 2012
AAAGAACCGGATTGGAGCAAGTTCCAGGACTTCCTGAAAGGTGAAGTTCGTTTCGCCTCTGTTGCAAAACAGTATCCGGCAGAAGCCGCCGAACTGTTTGCCGCTGCCGAAGAAAACGCTAAATGGCGTCTGCGTAGCTACAAACGTCTGGCTGCTGAAAACTGGAGCGTTGAAGAGTAATTGATTCTTGTAGATAAGAGGGAATAAATTCCCTCTTGATAAAATAGAAAAGACGGGGTTGTCGAAAGATGATCCCGTCTTTTCTGTTTTAGTAGATAAGTAGTATCTTTACGAAATTGATTTTACTAATCTATATTAATTTTCTTATTATGAAAAAGTATTTGGCAGAAATGATCGGTACGATGGTTCTGGTACTGATGGGGTGCGGTAGCGCAATTTTCAATGGCGGATGTGGAACTCCCGCACAGGTATTAATGGTTGCGATGGCGTTCGGACTTTCGGTTGTGGCGATGGCTTATACGATTGGAGGCACCTCAGGATGCCATATCAATCCGGCTATTACGTTGGGGTGTATGTTGTCGGGGCGGATGAAGTCTAAGGAAGGCCTTATGTATATGTTGTTCCAGGTGATCGGAGCTTTGATCGGTTCCACGATTCTGTGGATACTGACATCTAATATCGATATGGAATATGCGACGACGACGGGAGCTAATTCGTGTGCTCCGGGTGTCGGGATTGCCGGCGGTCTGATTGCGGAAATCGTCTTTACATTTGTCTTTGTGCTGGTCGTATTGGGTACGACCGATGCGAAGAAAGGGGCGGGCAATTTTGCGGGCTTGGCTATCGGTCTGTCTCTTGTCCTGGTACACATCGTTTGTATTCCTCTTACCGGAACATCCGTAAACCCTGCCCGTAGCATCGGGCCGGCTTTGTTTGCCGGTGGCGAAGCCTTGTCGCAGTTATGGCTGTTTATCGTAGCTCCGTTTATAGGCGCGGCTTTATCTGCCGGAGTGTGGAAAATGGTTGCCGACAAAGAATAAGGTTTGATTATCGGAATATATCCGGTCTGTTTTCAATCTGAAGCGTGTTATCCAATGTCCTTTGGTTTGTTTTTACTGATGTAAGCCGGGTTAGGCAGGAGGTCGCGTTGAGGATAGGCGGATTGTTGCCTGGCTGAATGGACGGTTTGTATAATGACACTGACTACTTCGTATGGAAGAAGTTGTAACTGCTTCTTATAGGCCATGGCCTCTGTGATATTTTTTAATTCACGCCGGTAGACAATTTTATAGGATGCGGACAGCAGTCCGGATATATTCTGAAGTTTTTTTGTTAACTCTGATAGGTCTTCAGTGTGGCCAATCAGCCTATAGCCGTTATCATTATTTTCAAGAATGTAAACATATATCATAATTGCATTATTTAGAGGATTTGTATTCTTTTACTTATCTCAAACATGTTTCAGTATTATTTCGTTCAATGACTTATTTCTGATGAACCAGTTCAGAGTCTGCTCTGACACATCGGCAAGAAAAGACTTATGGGCAAAAGCATCGACCAGATTCGGGAAGTGCCGGATATAAACGATACATTCCTTCCATACCAATGTCTTTTGGACTTCTTTGATATCAGGAGTAACCCTGATTATCTTCCGGCGTGAAATATGGTCAATTGTAATATAGACGCACGCAGGTTGTTGCCACCCCGCATTATCAAGCATTTCCTTGTTCATGACTTTTTCATTTTCTTGTCACAAACTTATTTATAAGAAGGCGATTTAGGTTTACAAATACGGAAAACTACTTTTCAACGATGGAATTTTGCACACAACGGCGGAATTCTGATGGCGACATTCCATACTCCTGTCGGAAAAAGCGATAGAAGGTCGTGTGAGACGAGAATCCATAGTCGGTTCGTAAGGCTTCGAGTGAGAGTTCGGGAGATAGTTGTAGTAATTGCCCGATTTTTCGTACTCGCAGGCGGTTGAGGTAACCGTTTACCGTATCATTCGCACAACTCCGTATAGCCGAGTGGAGATAAGTAGTGTTTGTTGCCAGCAGCTTGCTCAATTGTTCGCGGCCTAATTCTTCGTCGGCGAGCAGTTCGGGACGTTCGTCTAACAGGTTGTTGAGGTTGTTAAACAGTATTTGCTCGGCAGTCGGTTTAGTCTTTTCCGGATCGGCATCGGGTATTATTTGTTTTGTTTCTTTTTTATTCCGTTCCATTTCCTGGCGTTCCACAATCTGGCGGTAGAGCGCTTCGTTTTTCCGGCGGATAATACGGTAATGGATGAAAAGTATTCCCAGTAATATTAAAAGAAGGAAACAACCGCAAAGCGCAAAAATGAACCGTAGGCGGGTGGTACGGATGCGTTGTTCATCGAGTTGATTCTGCATTTTCAATTCCTTCACTTCATATTGTGTGCGAAGCCGGTTAAGGGCTTGGGCCGATTCTTCCAGGCGGATGGAATCATTGCTGGCGATATACAGTTTATAAGCCTCTATTGCTTTATCCTTTTTATCATGCTCTTCGTATAAGTCTGCCAGTTGTTTGTAGTAGATGGCAATTCTTTTATCATCCAGTTCCCGGCGGATACCGATAAGAGTTAGAAGTCCTTTTTCCGCTTCGTCGTAACGTCCGTATTTTGCCGCATAAGCAGCCTGTAGCTGGGTTATATCCGATTTCATCCCAGTCTCGTTGGCCTGTTCAGCAAGTACTGATTCTATTTCTGCTTGTCGGAGATGTTGTGCAGCGGCTTCTTTCCGGTTCAGGAATATATCGATATAAGTCTGCTCAATCAGTTGTAATCCTCTGAAAAGAGGGTTGTGGAACCCTTTGCTTTGTTCCCATTTTTCAATGTAAGGAGGGATGGAAATACAAACGGAGTCTGCACTTGTATAAGATTCTTGTACTCGTAGTATGTATGTGACACCCAATCCGGATTTTATCGCTAATGTCGGGTTTTCAATCTGTTTGCCGATTTCATGAGCTTGCCGGTAGAATTGAAGTGCATTGTCATATTCTTTTTGTGCTCTGAAACAACGGGCTATGTTGTAGTAAGAGTATCCTTTACCCGTCAGATCGTTTAACTGCGTAGCCTTGTCTAACAACCGGTATGCCTGTCGTAATGCTTCCGGCAGATTATTCCTGTGGTTAATGAAAAACAGACTGATTTTATTACTACTTCCCCAAGCCTTGCTGGTTTCGTTATGTGCCAGATAAAAATCAAATTCTTTGTTGAATGCATCTATGAATTTGGCCGAGTCATTCATTAGACTGTAATAAGTCGTTATGGAAGAAAGGGCATATCCTTCGAATTTGATATCTTTTTTTGAACGTGCTTCCTGAAGCAACGAATCGACTGTGGGGAGGAAGGATGGCGTGCGGATGGCTTTGATACTCCGGTTATATAAGGCCAAAAGACTCGGGTCGTCTTTCGTAGTTTGCGCATATAAGGAGTTTGCTGATAGATTTAACAAAAACAGGATGATAAATACTTTTGTTGCATTCATATATTTGATTTATCGTATAATTGATAACAAATATAAGTTTATCTTTCGGATATGTAGTTTGCAGGTATGGAAATATTATTTTCATATTTGGAAAAACTTCTCTTTCAAATAGTTGTAACTCCGGGTAAAGACGGAATGCCCGGAGTTATTCAACTGCTTAAAATTCTATTTGCGATTTCAGTTCCGGAAACTGCGTCGGTGTCAATCACAAAGGAACCGTTTAAAATACAGGGATTGAATAGACCAGCCCCAGCGAAATGCGATGTGTGTCGGGGTCGACGGCTCCCATGTCGAGGGCCGGCCTTTCGAGTTTTACGCCCCGGTATGTGTAGAGTAGGAAGATGAAGAGGTCGCTTTGCTTGATCGGGAAAAACTCGATGCTGCTTTGCGCATTCCAGGAACGGCGGTACATGCCTTTGGCGAACGGGCCGTTTGCCTTGTAGACGCGCCCGGTTTCGTATGCGCCTTTCACATAGACGTTCCAACGCGGGTGGATGCGGTAATCGACATCGGCGATGACAGACAGGTATTCGGTGTTACAAGCCGTTTGTGCAGTCTCGGGCAGGCGGCTGATGACGCCGTGCTGGTCCAGCCCTTGCCGCGTGTACATGATATCCAGGTAAGTGAGCAGCGGCCCTTTCTCGACCGTATTGCCGCAGGTGAAGTAGTAGGAATAACGCTTCTGGGTCTGCTGTCCCATCGTAGCTGCATAGCGGAGTTGCAGGACACGGTCGAAATAATAGCTGTTCCAGTTTACTGTATACATGAAAGGCACTTTTGCCTCCCTCATGTTTTCCGGCAACCCGGTCGGATAGATCTCGTCGTCCTGGCCGCTCCGGTTGTTGACGATCTGGAAACAAAGTTCCTGGTCAGGATTGACCTGCCAGTTGCCCGATATACCCGCTTGGTAGCAAGTCAGCAGGTTGTTGAACTCGCTGAACTCGCGCACTTTTATCGAGTTGACATAATACTCATATCCTCCGAAGTTCACGAACTGTTTGCCGATGGTAAAGCCGAACTTGTCATGCACTTTCAGGTTGACATAAGCCAGTTCGAGCGAAGATGATAGATTGTCCAGCGAATAAGGGTCCGAATATTTATTGAACGACTGGCGGTAATGATAGGAGAGGTTCTTCCATACATCTCCTTTTATCTCTAATCGGACACGGTTCAGCTTGAAGTTCATCCCGTCGAAATCAGAACCGGTGAAATTGGCATTGGCCGAAGTGAACAGCTGGAAACTCATTTCTGCACTTTCGATCACCTTCTTTCCTCCCGTGAGGCGTTCAACGAGTGTCGGTTCCTGTCCCGGATTGGATTCCTTTTCAACTTCTTGTGCCCAAACAGATTGGACCGATAATAATAGTATAGTCAATAAGCAGAGATGTGTTTTCATGTTTTCAATTGAAATATTTTAGCGTTCAAATATAGTAATTTTCCACAACCTTTGGAAATCCGTATTTATTCTTACCTTTGCCTGTGGTTTTTAATATGGTAAAGAGTTTAGGTTATGATTAAGGCAGTTTTTTTTGATATCGACGGGACGCTGGTCAGCTTCAAGACCCATGTTGTCCCCAAGTCGACTCTTCATGCACTTGAATTATTGAAGAAAAAAGGAATTAAAGTGTTTATCGCTACCGGCCGCCATCGCAGTTCCATTAATAATCTGGGCGATCTCGAGTTCGACGGTTATGTGACGCTGAACGGCGGCTATGTATTTGCCGGAAAGAACGATGTGATCTATAAACACAGCATTCCGGATAAGGATATTGAAGCGCTGGTGCGCTATCAGAATCAGGAGGGCGAGTTCCCGTGCGCCTTTGTGCAGGAAAACGAGATATTTATGAATTATACGGATAAGGCGGTGAACGACGTATTTCATCTGCTGAATTTCCCCGCTCCACCTATCCGTCCCATAGAAGACATCTATGGAAAGACCGTTTATCAGTTGATCGCCTTCTTTACGGCAGAGCAAGAGAAGCGTATTATGAAAGTCTTGTCACATTGCGAATCCACACGGTGGAATGCGTTGTTTACGGATGTCGTGCCTCATGGAAGCAGCAAGCGTGTCGGTATCGACAAGATGCTGGAGCATTTTCATATCGGGTTGGACGAGTGTATGGCTTTTGGCGACGGAGGTAATGACATTCAGATGCTTAGCCATGTCGGCATCGGGGTGGCAATGGGAAATGCGGCGCAGGAGGTGATGGACTCCGCCAACTATGTGACGACTTCCGTCGATGAGAACGGCATCTACAATGCACTGAAACATTTCAACATAATTTGAATTTGAACTGTTATACATATAAATAAGGGAGATTATGATAGACGAACTGTTAAGATTCAATCGTAAATTTGTAAAGAATAAGGGATATGAGAAGTTTATCACCAATAAGTATCCTGATAAGAAAATAGCGATCGTGTCCTGCATGGACACCCGCCTGACTGAGTTGTTACCGGCCGCTTTGGGCATAAAAAACGGCGATGTCAAGATTATCAAGAATGCGGGAGCTATTATCTCCCATCCCTTCGGCAGTGTGATCCGGAGTTTGCTGGTTGCCATTTATGAATTGGGTGTGAACGAGGTGATGATCATCGGGCATACCGACTGTGGTGCCAAGCACATGGACAGCGAGGAGATGATCGGGGTGATGAAGAAAAGGGGAATCCCTTCGGAGCATATCGACATGATGCGCTATTGCGGTATTGACTTTAAATCCTGGTTACGTGGGTTCGATACACCGGAAAGCTCGGTTCGTGAGACCGTATCGCAGGTGCAAAACCATCCGCTGATCCCTTCGGATATAACGGTTAGCGGATTTGTAATCGACTCGACAACAGGTGAGTTGACCCCGGTCGTTTGATCGGAAAACAAGGCTGAATGGATTTAATCAAAACCTAAAAATGTATAAACGTGCAAGAAAAACTATGTTATACAGCATTGTTTCAAATAAAATGCTTATCTTTGCACTGTAAACAAAAAGAGAAAGTTTAGGTTTAGTTATTATTAATCGTTCTCCAAGCGTGGGGAACTTAAATGAGTAAAATTATGATGATGAGAGAAAATGAAAAAAGTATGCGTACTTTAGCGATGTTGCGTTATCAGGCTGATCGTTATCAGTCCGTTGGAAATGGTTCAATGTGCCAGCGAGTAAATGCTGAGATCCGCAGATTGATGAACCAAATGAGCGAAAGCTCTAAAAATTGAGTAATAAACAGGTAAATAATTTTGTATTGATGTTGTCTCTCCACCCTTGTCTTTAGAAAGACAGGTGAGAGATAGATGTAGTGGAGGCATTCGACGCTTAAGAGATAGCGGAGTTTGGCCTTTTTTTATTGTCCTTTTCTTTCCTTCTTAATTCGTTTTGCCCTTTCCGGGGAAGGTATATCCTATAAGTACTTATCCGGGCATTTACAGTCTTTTATCAATATTCTATTTATCGGAGGTGATTCTATTACGTCGCTTTTATGCTATCTTTGTAGTTGTAAAACTATAATCAGTAAAAACACAGAATTAAAATGAAAAAAGCGGGATTATTCTTAGTCTCCATAGCACTAAGTACTACATTGTGGGCCGAATCGCCGGAAAAAAAAGGGCTGGATGTGATTAACAAAGCCAATGCGGAGGCCTATATCGGTTTCTTGGCAAGTGACGCTCTCGAAGGGCGTGAAGCCGGTTTTCGAGGCGGGCGTATTGCAGGTGAATATATTGTTTCCAATCTGAAAACGATGGGAATCGAACCTTTGTTCGAATTTTACTACCAACCTTTCGATGCCTATAATAAAGAGCGCCAGAAGAGAGGGCGTTTCCAGGTTCATCCGGATTCGATCGCTAAGCTGAAGCAAGGTGTCCACCAGAAGCTGTCGATGAATAATATCCTGGGAAAGATCGAAGGCAAGACCCCGGACGAATATGTGATTATCGGCGCCCATTACGATCATCTGGGGATCGATCCGATGTTGGACGGCGACCAGATCTATAACGGAGCTGACGATAATGCATCTGGTGTTTCGGCCGTTTTGCAGGTCGCAAAAGCGTTTTTAGCAACAGGCGTGCAGCCGGAGCGGACCGTTATCTTTGCTTTCTGGGACGGCGAGGAAAAAGGTTTGTTGGGCTCCAAATATTTTGTACAGACATTCCCGGAGATGGACAAGGTGAAAGGATATCTGAATTACGATATGATAGGCCGCAATAACGACGAGTCTAAACCGACGCACGTCGTCTATTTCTACACCGAGGCGCATCCGGCGTTTGGCGACTGGCTGAAGAACGATATCAAGAAATACGGTTTGAACCTGACTCCGGATTATCGTCCGTGGGACAAGCCGGTAGGAGGGAGCGATAACGCATCGTTTGCCCTGTTGGATATTCCGGTTATCTGGTATCATACGGATGGCCATCCCGACTATCACATGCCGGGCGACCATGTGGAAAAAATCAACTGGAACAAAATCGTCGATATCACCAAAGCTTCTTTCCTGAATATGTGGAATCTGGCAAATGAGAAAGATTATTGAACGAAAATAACAATAAATCCCTTTCCTGTCTGATCGTTATGGTTTTGGCAAGTCATACCTATGAGCCGCCAAAGCCATAACGATCGCTGCAAAATCAAATTCACCTTTACTTCTTCCATGCAGCGTTTTGTTTTCCAGAAGCATCATGTATATAAATGAGGATTATCAGGCAATAGACTGGTCCGGATGGTTAAAGTATATATAAATGCTTGGAAACTATTTGGAAACAGCTATATTTGTAAATAAAATGGATACTCTTTATTTAAGGCAAAGGGGGAAGATTAAACCTACCCCTGTATTTTTAGTCTAAGTAGTAGAAATATTATAAAGTAGAGGAGAAACGAATATGAAACCCATGAAATTAACGTCTTTGATGGTGATGCTCCTGGTAGGCTTCAGTGCCGCTGCCCAGGAAGAGTTCTTTGATGATGTGTATTTCTCTTCCAGCAAAAAAGATAAGAAAGAAAAAACAGAAGAGAAGGTTATACAGCCTAAAGAGAATGCGGAACGCACGACGATGTCGTCTACTTACAGCACAAGCAAGAGAAAAGCTGCTGTATCTGACGAAGAACGTGCTATCGATGAATATAATCGCCGGTACTCTTCCGTCGATGTGGAAGAACCGTATGATGAAGATGCAGACGAATATACGGACGGTGAGGTTCTTGCCGAGTATAACGATGATATAGCGGCAGCTTCCGATGCTAAAAAGGAACGCCGTTCCGATACGGAATATACCGAACGTATCATCCGTTACCATTCCCCCAGTAAGATTACGGTCGCAGGAGCAGATCAGGTGAATCTGTACCTGAGCGATGGGTATTACGCTTACGGGTATGATACGGATTATTCCAACGGGCAAACGAATGTGAATGTCAATGTCAATATGGGCTATGGCGGTTGGTATGACCCTTGGTACAGCGGCTGGTATGGTGGCTGGTACGGCGGTTGGTATGATCCGTGGATTTATAGTCCTGCCCGTTATTGGGGTTACGGTCCGTCCTTCGGCTTCGGCTGGGGATGGGGTGGCTTCTATGCCGGCTTCTACGGCCCGTCCTGGGGTTGGGGTGGCTACTGGGGACCCGGCTATTGGGGCGGTGGCTACTGGGGTGGTTACTGGGGACACCATCATCACTATTATACTCCCAACCATTATCGCAGTAACGGAGGACGTTCAGCTTATGCAAGCAGTTATAGAGGATCAAGCAATAGAGGAAACAGTTCATCTTATAGAAGTTCGACCCGTAATCGTTATAACGGATCTGCCTCTTCTTTAAGAGGAGAAGGTAATTCTTCTTCCGGTTCAATCGACAGAAGCCGGTATAGCAGCCGTTCCGGGCGTCCTTCGACATCTCAGGGAACTTCTATCCGAAATGAAAACGGTAGTGCAATAACTACACGTCCGTCTTCTTCTGCTAACAGCACAACAAGAACACGTGTGAATCGTAGGAATGACGCTAATTCGATAAGTACATCTCCTTCTCGAACTTCTTCTTCCAACCGTCAGTATACAGCGCCGGCAGAAAGCAGAAGCAGAAGTAATTATAGCACTCGTTCGAGCCAGTCTCAACAAAGAAGTCAGAGCACTTATACTCCTTCGAGAAGCAGTAGCAGTAGCCGTTCTTCTTTTAGCGGTTCTTCCGGTGGTGGCAGCAGTCGTTCCAGTGGCGGCGGTGGCAGCGGTTATAGTAGCAGAAGCGGTGGTGGCCGTCGATAAACAATCGGTGTATTGAATATAATATTATAAAGGGGCAAGCCGCCCCTTTATCTATATAAGATATAAAAGTTAAAGTGATGAACAGAATAGCATGCTTATTAGTTTCAGCATTCCTATTAAGTGGTGGTGCTGCGTTTGCGCAAGGTGAAATGGATGCCTATCGGTATTCTCAAACAGATTTGAATGGTACAGCCCGTTATCTTAGTATGGGTGGGGCTTTCGGTGCATTAGGTGGTGATATCTCGGCTATGTCCGCTAATCCGGCAGGTTTGGGTATTTATCGAAGTTCAGAGGTTGTAACAACTTTGAGCCTGTCTTCGATAAAAGCAAAGTCGGATTGGAACGGATCGAAGATTGACACTAAAAATACAAAGTTCAACTTTGATAATATTGCTTATGTCGGTTATTTCCCTACCGGGAACGATGAAGGTTTAGTCGGATGGAATGTCGGTTTTTCTTATAATCGTGTGAAAAACTTTAACCGTAATTATAGCTTGGCGGGTAATCAGGCATTTTCTTTGGGTGATTATGCAGCTGCTTACGCTTCTTATGCTTCTCTTTCCAATTCGAATTTATTAGGTATTCCGGAGGATGACCTGGTTCCGTTGTTATCGAGTAATGAGAGCGAACGAAGACTTGCTTATAACGGTTTAGGAGGACTTTGGTTGCCGGCTTTGGCTTATCAGAGTGGTTTGATTGGCGCTGATGTAGAAGGGGGAAGGCAGTATCATTCCTCTTTTGCAGAGCCGAATGAACAGGGAGGATGGTATCCTGATAGCCGTCCGGACGATGTTCTTCTGGAAGTGAGAGAGAGAGGAGCGATCGATAAGTATGATTTTTCTTTTGCAACGAATATTTCCAACCGGGTATTCCTGGGGGCTACGATTGCTATTACAGACTTGCGTTATAGAATGAATTCCGAGTATACGGAGAGGTATTATTTCACTGATAATACACAGGACCATTTATTTTGGGACAACCAAAAAGCAACTGATGGAACTGGCTATTCATTTAATCTCGGTGCTATAGTTCGTGCAAATGATTATCTTCGTTTAGGAGTCGCTTATAACTCTCCGACCTGGTATAACATGACGGACAGTTATTATGCTTCTGCTCAGACTCACAATGGGGGAGATCCTAAAAATCCAACTATGGATGGTGAAACGCCCACAGATCCGAATCCTTATACTGATTATCGATTGCGTACAGCCGACAAATGGATTTTCAGTGTAGCAGGTATTATTGGGCAGACAGCTCTGATAAGTGTGGACTATGAATTGGGTAATTATAAACACATGAATTTATCCGATAGAGATGGATATGAGTACCCAGATAATAACTTATTCAAAGAACATTTTGGATTGGCACATACGTTTAAAGCTGGTGCAGAAGTAAAAGTAACCCCGCAGTTTGCTGTTCGTGCCGGTTTCAATTGGAAGAGCAGTCCGTTCCAGAAAGAAGTTCGGGAAGGAAATCTTGAGATATTCCCTTCAGGAACCTCTGTTAACTATACGTTAGACAAAGGAACAACCGCTTATACAGTGGGATTGGGTTACAGATTTACTCCTAACTTTTACATGGATTTAGCATGTGTCTATCGCCAGTATAAAGAAGATGCTTATACTTTCTCTAATATTATCATAGATGGTGAAAAGGTGGTTAGTTCAGATGCAATCGGCTTGAAAACAAACACCACCCAGGTTGCCCTGACATTAGGTTATAAGTTTTAAGATATCATAGTTTGTTTGTAAAAGCCCCCTGTTTGTACAAAAATCGTACGGGCAGGGGGCTTTTTTTGTGAAAAATAAAGGAAATGTTTGCTTGTTTAAAATACTTTTTGTTCTTTTGCCTTCGTAAATATAAATAATATTATTGTCAAACAATTTTAAACCGCATTGCCTATAGCATAAACATTACTCAAGAAAACTAAAAAATAGAGAAGTAATGAATACTTTAAGAATGAAGACCGACGAAGAGTTGGTGGTTCTTTATGCAGAAGGTAATAATGCTGCTTTCGATGTATTGTTGAATCGTTATAAGAGTAGCATACATTCCTACATTTACTTTATAGTTCGTAACAAAGATCTCACAGAAGATATCTTTCAGGAGACGTTTGTCAAGGTGATTATGACTATTAAACAAGGTCGTTATACGGAAAACGGCAAGTTTAAGGCGTGGATTACCCGTATCGCCCATAACCTGATTATCGATAACTTCCGTCAGGAACGCAGTGAAAACACCGTTTCTAATGATGAGGTGGAAGTGGATCTTTTCAATAATATCAAACTTTGTGACGGTACGATCGAAGACAATATCGTACGCCGCCAGGTGCTGTCTGACGTGAAGAAGCTGGTGAAACATCTTCCCGACAGTCAGCGCGAAGTGTTGGAAATGCGCTATTATCAGGATCTCAGCTTCAAAGAAATTGCCGATATCACAGGTGTGAGCATCAATACGGCTTTAGGACGTATGCGTTATGCTATCCTGAACATGCGTCGCATGGCGGAAGAGAACAGCATTGAACTGTCAATGGCTTGATGAATTAAAAATTATTCTTTCCTGTTCATACAATAAGGGGAGAGGTTGGCCGTTTTATAATCAAACAAGATTAAAAAAACGGGATGCCTATGAAGAGACTTTCTACTCAATGTATGAATGGAACAGAAAATAAAACAGACAGGAACCGGAAGGACAGGAAAAGTTCGCCGCGTCGGCAGACACTTGATTTCCTTACCCAATTTGCGAGGGTTTATCATTCAGAACCCACTTTACGCACGGAACTCTGTGGTTTGGTTATAAACTAAGAAATTAGAGGCACGGATTAAAAGTCCGTGTCTTGTTTGTTATTCCTACCTCGATTGTCTTTGTTTAATTGCTTAATGATGCGGTCAAAGTCGCTTTCCAGCTGTTTCATTTCCCGTGTACGATATATTTCAAATTCTCGTTCGGCTTTTTCTATTGCCTGTTTATGAGATATACTTCCATTACCAGTCAATAACTTCCTGCGGTGCATCAGTATCTGTTTATCGAGTGCCTCGATCCAATCTTTCATCGTCATAGGTATTTGTTCCAGTGCCTGGAATTCGGCATAGTCCAGGAATTGAGAGACTAAAAGATTGAGTCGTTGTAATTCCAATTCCGACAAATAATTCTTCGCGATTTTTACATCATCTTTGGTTACATAATTACCTTTGAAATTAGTCATTCCTACAAGTGGTTTTTCATTGTCAACCCTTTCGTATATAATTTCGGCTGCAGTATGTTCATGTACGGCAAAATGTAATTTGTTTTGTACAGTGGCAAAAAAATACTTGGTTAAGTCGGCTCGTGGATCATAATCTGTAGAAGTGGCGTATATGTCTGTGACTTGCTGATAGAAATTGCGTTCAGAAGCCCTAATGTCACGAATACGTTGCAATAGTTCTCTAAAATAACGAGAACCACCTTGCTTTAGTCTTTCATCGTCCATTGCAAAGCCTTTTTGTATATACTCGTGTAACCGTATTGTTGCCCAACGTCGAAATCGTGTGGCTACTTGTGATTGGACACGATATCCAATAGCTATAACCATGTCAAGATTAAAATGGTCGATTTCACGACGGACTTGTCGTTTGCCTTCTGTGCGAACTAACAAGAAATTCTTGTGAGTTGCTTCACGGTCTAATTCGCTGTCTTGATAGATACCTTCAATGTGTTGACTGATGTTTTGTTGCGTGGTATCATATAATTCTGCAATTTGATTTTGTGTTAGCCATAAATCTTCATCTGAAAAACGTACGGATATATTGGTGATTCCGTTGTCATCTTGATATATGATTACTTTGTTATCGTTTTGTTCCATTATTTGCAGGTCTATTAAATAATTTAGGACAAATGTAATGAAAAGTCTGGGATAATGATCTTATTAGGCTTTGCTATATCTTTCAGATATTATACTTACCTTTGCATAAAAGATGAAAGATATGAAACATAAGATAGCGCCTTCTCTGCTGGCTGCCGATTTTCTGAATTTGCAGCGGGATGTGGAGATGATAAATAAGAGTGATGCCGATTGGTTGCATCTGGATATTATGGACGGTGTATTTGTTCCTAATATATCTTTTGGTTTTCCGGTCTTGGAAGCGATAAAACCGGTCTGCCGGAAACCGATGGATGTACACCTGATGATCGTCGAGCCGCAAAAGTTTATTCCGGAAGTGGCGGCTGCGGGCGCCTATATGATGAATGTGCACTATGAGGCTTGCACGCATCTGCACCGGACGGTGGGAGCTATCAAAGAGGCAGGGATGAAGGCGGCTGTTACGTTGAACCCGCATACGCCGATTTGCCTGTTGGAAGATATTTTGCAGGATCTGGATATGGTGTTGCTGATGTCGGTGAATCCGGGTTACGGCGGACAGAAGTTCATCGAACATTCGGTCGATAAGACGGCTCGCCTGAAAGATATGATACTGGCTAAAGGGCTGGACACCCTGATTGAAGTCGATGGCGGGGTGAATATGCAGACGGCGAAACGCCTGGTCGAGGTTGGCGCCGATGTGTTGGTTGCCGGCAGCTTTGTCTTCCGTTCTCCTGATCCGTTGCAGACGATCCGGGAGCTGAAGGGTTTATAGTGTACCGGACGCAGACAACGCAGAATACGCAGATGAGCGCAGACTTTTTATTGATAATAAATAATATCTGCGTTACTCTGTGCTCGTTTGCGTCATCTGCGTCCACTAAATATCTCTTTCGATACACACTTGTAATCAGATAAACAAATTCAAAGCCTTACATTATGATAAAAGAATTACAGATACGTCCTTTTTCCCGTCCGTTGCTTGTCTGGATTGCGGGAATCATGCTGCAAACAGTTTTCCCGCTTTGTGCTTATTCCGTATTATTTCTGTTGTTTCCCCTTTTAGTCCTTGTTTTTTCTTGTTTTGGAACGAAGGTACAAGGGGCATTTTGCTATGAAACGCGCTGGCTTTGGGGTGCGGTCTTTGTTTCCCTGCTGCTTTTTCTTTCTATACAGAAGACTGCCTGTTCACAGGTCGATTTGCCTTCGGAGCATCCGGAATCTACTCTTTCCCGATTGGCGAAGGAAGAACAACTGCGTCTGTTGGAACCTTTCGACAGGCTGAACCTGACGGACGGGGAGAAGTCGGTGCTGGCGACTATTACTGTGGGCTACCGGGAGGCGATGGACCGGAATGTCAGGCAACGTTTTTCGGTTGCCGGCGTGGCGCATATCCTGGCGGTGAGCGGTTTTCATGTCGCTGTTGTTTGTGGCTTCCTGTCTTTTATGCTGTCGTTTCTTCCCCGGAGCGAGCCATGCCGGTGGATCCGTTATCTATTGACGGTCTTGTTGTTATGGACTTTTGTTGCGGTGACAGGATTGGCGGCTTCAGCTGTCCGGGCGGCTTTGATGCTGACACTGTTTCTGACCGGAGGGGTGTTGGGAAGGATGACGGAGCGTTATAACATCTTGGCGGCTTCGGCTTTCTGCATGCTGGTCTATGAGCCTCTCTATCTGTTCGACATCGGTTTTCAGTTGAGTTATCTGGCTGTGTTGTCCATTTTATATTTCCAACCCCGGTTGCAGCGGTTGATAGAAGTCCGCAATCCTTTGCTCCGGGCTCCCTGGCAGTGGCTTACCGTCACGTTGGCGGCGCAGGTCGGGACGGCGTTTCTTTGCCTCTATTATTTCGGGCAGTTCTCGACTGTCTTTTTATTGACCAACTTGCCGATGACTCTTTTAGCAACATTGTTGATACCTATGGGGTTGGTCTGGATGATGCTGCCGGCGGGATGTCCGGGTTATGAATGGTTGCAAGCCGGGGTAGAGGGGCTGACGCGTGGTTTGCTTCGCCTTGTCGATTCCTTTAGCAGCGTACCGGGGGCGGTCTTTTCCTTCCGGTTCGATTTCTCTGCGATGCTGACGGCCTACGGCATACTTCTGTTTGTCTTGTTGTACGGCCATACCAGGCGTCCGGCATATCTGTTCGGGGGATTGACCCTGTTGTTAATAATATTGATTGTCCGGCTGATTGGAAATCTAATGCTGTGTGGAATATAAAAAAAGTCGTACCTTTGTCACTGAATATAAGAGAATATATATGATTACGAAAATCATTCAGGAAGAGAAAATACAAAAAGCTAAGAAGTACGTCGAGAAAGGCGAAAGTTTTGTTATCGTGACACATGTTACCCCGGACGGGGACGCTATAGGTTCCGCATTGGGACTCTACCATTTTCTGACAGCTTATGGAAAAGACAACGTAACGGTTGTGGTACCCAACGATTTCCCCCAGTTCTATAAATGGATGCCGGGCCATAAGGAGGTTGTCATTCATGAGAAATACCCTGATTTTGCGGAGCAATTGATCCGGGACGCAGATGTTATCTTCTGCCTGGATTTCAACGAGCCGAAGCGCATCGAGAAACTGGCTCCGGCAGTCGTGGCTGCTGACGGGCGGAAGGTGATGATCGACCATCATCTGAATCCTGCTGATTTCTGTCGTGTGACAATGTCCTATCCGGAAATGTCGTCTACGAGCGAAATGGTTTTTCGCTTTATCTGCCGCATGGGAATGTTCGAGCTGATCAATAAAGACTGTGCCGCATGTATCTATACCGGTATGATGACGGATACAGGATCGTTTACCTATAACTCGAATAAGCCGGAGATCTATACGATCATAAGCGAACTGATCAAGAAGGGAATCGATAAGGATTTGATCTACCGGAAAGTGAACCAGGTCTATTCGGAAAGCCGCCTGCGTATGATGGGCTATGTCCTGTACGAAAAGATGAAACTTTATCCGGAAAAGCAAGCCGCTTTGATTACGCTTTCGCTGGAAGAACTGAACCGTTTCCACTACGTAACGGGCGATACGGAAGGATTCGTCAATCTGCCGTTGAGCATCGAGGGGGTGACATTCAGTGTCTTTATCCGTGAAGACAAAGATTACGTCAAGGTTTCGCTCCGCTCTGTCGGCGACTTCCCCTGTAATCAGTTTGCCAGCCGGTATTTTAATGGCGGAGGGCATAAAAATGCTTCGGGAGGCGAATTCTACGGCTCATTGGCCGACGCCGTTGCCGTGTTCGAGAAAGGATTAATGGAATTTAATCCTAATAAAACAGAAGAATTAGACAAACATGCCTGAGATATGGCGGAGATTATATACATTTGCCAGTCATTTACAATTAATACGTAACAGATGAAGAGAGGTTTTTATATCCTGTTGATTATGTGCGCTGCCATAATGGTGGTGTCGTGTGACAAGACAAAGTCATACACTGATATGTTGAAGGCCCAGCAAAAGGCTATTGATCGTCTGGAGAAGGATAGCGGATTGGTCATTTTAGATGAATTTCCAAAGGATAGCATTTTCAAGGAAAATGAATTCGTGAAGCTGGATGATGGTGTTTATCTGAATATTATAGAAAAAGGTAATAGCGAACGTGCTGCATTGGGAAAGACGGATGTCCAGGTTCGTTTTATGGCTACAATGTTTATGGAAAACAGTAGCTTAGGTACAGGTACTGTCGATCTGCTCGGTCCTCATTCCAACGGTACGCATCCGGTAGAGTTCAAATATGGCTACTATAGCGAAGGGCTTTACAGCTATTATTATAATATATTCATCAGTCCAGGTCTGGCAGCCGGCCTGCCTTACGTAGGAGACAGTGCGTATGTGAAGCTGATCGTCCCCTTTAAACAGATGGGAACCCTCGGCGATTTCCAAAGAACAGGAACACCTGTTTATTTTGAGAAAGTAAGATATATCTTTAAAAAATAAATCTAACTAAATGACACTGATTAAATCTATTTCCGGTATCCGCGGTACAATAGGCGGGAACCCTGAAGATGGGCTCAATCCGTTGGCTATTGTCAAGTTTGTGGCTGCATATGCTACATTCATTAAGAAAAACACGAAGGTGACAACAAACAAGATCGTCGTAGGTCGTGATGCACGTATCTCCGGTCCGATGGTGAAACAAGTCGTTCTCGGTACATTGACCGGGATGGGCTTTGATGTGGTGGACATCGACCTGGCTACGACTCCGACTACCGAGCTGGCTGTTACCTGGGAAAATGCTTGCGGCGGTATTATCCTGACCGCCAGCCATAATCCGAAACAATGGAACGCGCTGAAGTTGCTGAACGAACGCGGCGAATTCCTGGATGCTGCCGAAGGAGCCGAAGTGCTTAAGATCGCAGCCGAAGAAAGTTTCGTATTTGCCGATGTCGATCAATTGGGAAAAGTGATTGTCAACAACAGCTACAATCAAAAACATATAGAAAGCGTCCTCAAGCTAGATCTGGTAGACGTGGAAGCGATCAAGGCTGCTAATTTCCGCGTTGCTGTCGACTGTGTGAACTCGGTAGGCGGTATCGTTATTCCGGAACTGCTTTCCGCTTTAGGCGTGAAAGAAATCTTTAAGCTGCATTGTGCGGCTCACGGTAACTTTGCGCATAATCCGGAACCGATCCCTGAAAACCTGACGGAGATCTCCGACCTGATGAAACATGCCAAAGCAGATGTCGGCTTTGTGGTAGACCCGGACGTGGACCGTCTGGCTATCATCTGCGAAGACGGCGAAATGTTTGGCGAAGAATATACATTGGTGGCTGTCAGCGACTATGTCCTGACGCATACTCTGGGTAATACGGTCAGCAACCTGAGCTCCAGCCGTGCCCTGCGCGACGTGACTCGCGCTCATGGTGGCGAATATAACGCAGCGGCAGTAGGCGAGGTGAACGTTGTCACGAAGATGAAAGCAACCAATGCTATCATCGGCGGTGAAGGTAACGGCGGCGTGATCTATCCGGCCAGCCATTACGGTCGCGATGCTTTGGTAGGTATCGCCCTGTTCCTGACGCATCTGGCAAAGAAACAGATGAAGACCAGCGAACTGCGCGCCTCTTATCCTCCGTATTTCATCTCCAAGAAGAAGGTGGAACTGACTCCGGATATCGACGTGGATGCTATCCTGGCTAAGGTGAAAGAGAAGTTTGCCCAGTATGATATCACCGATATCGACGGCGTGAAGATCGACTTTCCTGAAAAGTGGGTTCACCTGCGCAAGAGCAACACGGAACCGATCATCCGTATCTATTCCGAAGCTCACACAATGAAAGAAGCTGAAGAAATCGGCGGCGAGTTGATTGCGGTGATTAATGAGATGTGTAAGTAAAATTCTATACATATAATAAGTGAGAGAGGATGCTTCAAAAGAGCATCCTCTTTTTGTATATATACTTTACGGATTTGGCGTTTGTCTGCTTAAATAGGGTATTTAATCGTGATAATCAAAGTTTATACGTTAAAATGGTTTTGAACGATTGTAAATGTCATAATAATTTATGTCCTTTGTTAAAAAGGGAAGGTAAGTATGGAAAAACAACAGTTAACGCCATGTGGGGTATTTGTTATCCTGTTTAGTATATTATTGGGATGTTCGTTTCAGAAAACATCTGTAAAAGATGCTGAAACGAGCAGGATTGATTCTTTGCTTTCTTTTTATAGGGACTCTTTGGCTGTAAGCCCGTTAGC
>OGZX01001853.1_pt1 | contig 19247 bp, 17 predicted proteins | sample 1576881 | NCBI WGS metagenome assembly OGZX01 (sample SAMEA3541542, study PRJEB24748) | human gut metagenome | biome: human gut; feature: human-associated habitat; material: faeces | place: China | collected 2012
TATTGCTCCTACTTGAAGCTCACCTTTTTCTAAAATTGCAGCAACAATGAATCGCCTTCGTTCATATCGACGGTCAGCGTTCCGTCGATAACAGGCAAGGATACAGCTTTCTGGTTCATCTTGATACTCATATTTTCCGAATAAGCCGGCAACTTAATACTGAATGTACCGGGAACGACCGCTTTCAGTCCGGCTTCCGTCAACTGTCCTTCTGCCCATTTGGCGGAAACTTCGCCTCCACCTTGTACTTTCAGACCTTTAAAACTTCCGGTCTGCCAGGCTGAAGGTAAAGCCGGGAGCAATTCAATACGTCCGGTCTGGCTCTGTACCAGCATCTCGGCGATACCTGCACAACCACCGTAATTACCATCAATCTGGAACGGGGGATGTGCACAGAACAAGTTCGGATAAGATCCACCGCCATTAACCATATTGGTCGTCTTTTCCACACAGGGACGAAGCAGGTCTACCAGCAACTTATAAGCATGGTCGCCATCGTGCAGACGAGCCCAGAAATTGATCTTCCAGGCCATCGACCAGCCTGTGCTCTTATCGCCACGCACTTCAAGGGTCTTACGGGCAGCTTCCGCCAGTTCCGGTGTATGTTCCAGGGAAATCTCATTTCCCGGATAAAGGCCGTATAGGTGGGATACGTGACGATGGGTGGGTTCTGCCTCCTCATAAGGTTCGAGCCATTCCAGGATACGTCCGTCTTTTCCGATCGTTGTCGGCATCAGGCGCGAACGTTTGTCGGCCAGTTCCTTACAAAATGCAGAATCGACACCCAGTATGGTAGCTGCTTCTATCGTGTTGGTAAACAGTTCGCGTACGATCTGATTATCCATGGTCGAACCGGCACAGATACTTACGACACTGCCGTTCGGCATGCGATAGCCATTTTCCGGGGAAGTGGTCGGAGCAGTCACTAGATAGTTGTTCCGCGGATCACGTACCAGCATATCGGTAAAGAAAAGAGCCGCCCCTTTCATCACCGGATAGACGTCTTTCAGGTATTCTTTATCTTTCGTGTATTGATAGTGAGTGAACAGATGTTCACAGAGCCAGGCAGCAGAAGTATTGGTTGCACCCCACGAGGGATGTTCGCCCGGTGCGGTAAATTCCCATACATTACCCAGTATATGCGTCACCCAACCACGGGCATTGTAGAAGACTTTGGCTGTGCGTTCACCGCTTTCCACCTGTTGTTTTGTCCATTCGATCATCGGTATATGCAGTTCCGACAAATTGGTAACTTCTGCCGGCCAGTGATTCATCTGGAAATTAATGTTCAAATGGTAGTCGCCGTTCCAGGGCGTATTGATCGTGTTACACCATAACCCTTGCAGGTTGGGAGGCAACGAACCCGGACGAGTCGACGAGATCAATAGATAACGGCCGAACTGGAAATAAAGGGCTCCCAGGGACGGATCGTTATGATCTTCCTGAAATGCCTGCAAACGCTTATCGATCGGCAGATTATCCTTTTCGGTACGTCCCAGATCCAGATCCACCCGGTCGAATAGAGTGCGGTAAGCATTGATATGTTCTTTTTTTAATGTCGAATAATCTTTTCTTTCGGATTCTGCCAATAGGGAGAATAGCTGATCGGCAAAAGCTTCATTTTTATAGCTTGTAGCCATACTAACCAACAAGATGGCTTCGGAAGCATTCTGAACACTCAGCGAACTGTCTCCTGCCGTAAGGGAACCACCTTTAGGCAGGACAACCCGTACACGTGCTTCATATTTGATTCCTTTCATTTCGAGCGTATCCACACCGTCGAACAACTGTCCTTTCATCAACAGGTCTTTACCGTCGGTCGATACGGAATAATATTCCGGACGGTTCATTCCTATCCGGAAGTTCAATGCTTTATCAGCGTCTGCCTGTAAATGGATGATACCCAGGTCGCCGGAAAAAGAGGTAAAAGCTTCACGACTATAATTCACTTTCCCTTTGCGGAAAGACGTCGAAGCAATGGCATTGTTCAGATCGAGCTCACGACGGTATGCAGAGATAGAGTCGGCCTCATTATTATACGTATAATCCAGTTCCAGGTTTCCCAACAATTGGTAACTGCCATAAGGAACTTTCGCTCCCTGGCCCTGTCCGCTACCGGCTCCGCCACAAACAAATGTACGGTACATCAGCTCCTGTGCTTCATCATTACGGCCTTCGAAAAGCAGACGGCGAATAGCAGCCAGCGACATGACTGCCTGCGGGTTATCCGTATCCTGTTTACTTCCCGACCACATGGATATTTCGTTCAATAGGATGTTTTCCTTACTGACACCACCATCGGGCATCATACCCAATCGTCCATTACCCAAAGGCAATGTTTCCTCCCATATACGGGCTGGTTCATCAAAATGATAAGCGAGTTTATTACCGGTTTTTACGCCCGGCATATCGCAGGCTGCCAACAAAAGTAACGAGGCAGCGATATAGGGACGGAATATTTTTCGCCCTATCTCTTTTAATCGAATTGAGTTCATAGTATTACAAATAAAATATGTCTTTTAAACCGGATCAGAAACTTTGCATATCACATAGTCTCTTATAATAACCGTTCAATGCCAACAGCTCTTCATGGCGGCCGCGTTCCACGATTTCTCCTTCATGCATCACGCAAATCTCATCGGCATTGCGGATGGTAGACAGACGGTGGGCAATCACTACGGTCGTCCTGTTACGCATCAGGTTCTCGAGGGCATCCTGCACCAGACGTTCCGACTCGGTATCCAGGGCCGACGTCGCTTCATCCAGGATCAGGATCGGCGGGTTCTTCAGGATCGCGCGGGCTATACTGATACGTTGCCGTTGACCGCCGGACAGCTTTCCGCCACGGTCACCGATGTTCGTATTATAGCCCTCTTCGCTTGCCATGATAAATTCATGGGCATTCGCGATACGGGCAGCTTCCTGTACCTGTTCCAGTGTAGCTCCTTCCACACCGAAAGAGATATTATTGAAAAAGGTGTCGTTAAAGAGGATCGCTTCCTGGTTCACATTCCCCATCAGGCTACGGAGGTCGTAGAGGGAGGTATCACGAACGTCTGTTTCATCAATAGTAATACTCCCTTTCTCCACATCATAAAAACGAGGCAATAAATCTACGAGTGTACTCTTTCCTGAACCGGACTGCCCGACCAAAGCAACTGTCTTTCCTTTGGGGATTTCCAGTGTTACATTTTTCAATACCCACTCATTCTGATATTTAAACCAAACATTATTATATCTGATCGATTCATTCAAGTGGATCGGTTGCGGGTTTGTCGGATTCTGAATCGTACTTACCGTTTGCAAAATCTTATCCACACGTTCCATAGAGGCTAATCCTTTAGGGATATTATAGCTAGCTTTCGAAAATTCCTTCAACGGATTAATCACACTATATAATATAACCAAATAAAAGATGAAAGAAGGAGCATCGATTGTCGAATTATTGTTCAATATTAACGTCCCCCCAAACCAAAGGACGATAACGATCAATACGGTTCCCAAAAATTCGCTCATCGGATGGGCCAATTGCTGGCGGGTGTTAACACGACTGATTGTGTTACGGTAAGCATTATCGGCATTGATAAACCGCTGATCCATTTTATTCTCGGCATTGAAGGCTTTAATAATACGTAAACCTCCTAACGTTTCTTCCACCTGCGACATAAGATCGCTCCACTGGCTCTGAGCTTCCATCGATTTCCGTTTCAACTTCTTTCCGACCGTTCCCATTAACCATCCCATCAACGGAAGGACAATGATGGTAAAAAGGGTCAACTGCCAACTCACAGCGATCAGTGTTCCGAAATAAACAAGAATAAGGATAGGGTTCTTAAACAGCATATCCAACGAACTCATAATAGAGTTTTCGATTTCCTGTACGTCTCCGCTTATGCGAGCTAATATATCCCCTTTCCTTTCTTCGGAGAAAAAACCTAAAGGAAGGTATAATATCTTTTTATACAATTGATTCCTGATATCACGCACTACTCCCGTTCGGATAGGAATCATTACGGCTGACGACAGAAAATAAGTACCGGTTTTCAACAACGTCATCGAAGCCAGGAATATTCCGAGGAAAAGTAAAGCCAGACTTGGGCCGTAAATACCGATCAGTTCCGCTATATAGTAATAGCAGTTATTGTACAGGATCTCTTTAAAACCTATGCCAACTGTATCCCAGGGGATAAACTCAAAAGTTTTGTTATTCAGTTTGAATAGTATCTGCAGGATAGGTACTAATGTCAGAAAAGAAAAGACATTCAATATGGCTGACAATATATTTAACAGGACAGCCCACCCCAGAAGCTTCTTATAAGGAGGCACAAAACGCCGTAATACCCGTATGAAATCTTTCATGTTTATTTAGTTCGATTGGATTTGGCTCGCAAGTTACTCATAAAAAACAGGAGGTGCAACGTTTCAAGTCATCTTTGCATCTATTAGGTATGACACTATAAACAACATTATTATGGATAAAGCATATTTTTTCTTCCTGACCGGCATGAATAAACTTCTGGCAGGGCTCCTTACCTTACTGGGTTTCTCGTTGGCTGCATGCGATAAAATAGGAGCAGACGAATACGGAGCACCTTATGTCGAATATGAAATCAAAGGAAAAGTAGTAAACGATAAAGGAACTGCCATTCCCGATATACAAGTAATCCTTCCCACTCCCTCCCAGTTTGAAGACAGCGAATACATGTGGGGAGATACGGTAACCACAAACAAATCCGGAGAGTTCGATATTAAACCTGCGGTTACTTCTTTCGGGGAAGATATCACATTCAAAATTAAAACAAAAGATATCGACGGGGAAGCCAACGGCGGTTTATTCGAAGACAAAGAAACGGAAATAGCTTTCAAAAAGGAAGATTTGAAAGGAGCCGACGGCAACTGGTATTATGGTAAGGCCACCAAAGAGGTCACCATCACAATGAAACAGGCCGTAAAAGAATAAAACAGAAACAAATAAACGAATTACGTATAGGAATAGACAATACTGCAATAATTTATAGCCGATAAAGGACAACCTATGCAGTATTTCTTTACTTTTGTATTCAGTCTTATATGCTCTCTAAGTTAGTAACAATATTATATGAAATAATGAAAAGACTTTACCCGCATTTATTAAAAAGAACTAACTGGTTGTTAGCCGGTTTACTTACCTTGCTAGGATTTTCATGCTCCAACGATTTGGATAACGATGACGATCTTGTATGCGAATATGGAACCCCTCATGCCAATTATGAGATCAAAGGAAAAGTGGTAGACCGCCAAAACAATCCGATCCCTAATGTGCAGATCGAACTCAGGGACTCTGTTCCCTCCAGAGGTTGGGTGCACACTGATACCCTTTATACCGACAATGCAGGGGAATTCGTGTGGAAGACAGGAGAATTCCCGGGAAAGACTTTTAAACTGATGGCTACCGATATAGACGATGAAAGCAATGGCGGACTATTCGCAGCAGATACCTCTTTCGTATCTTTCAGAGATGCAGAATTTGTGGGTGGAGATGACCGTTGGTTTAGTGGTAGTGCGATTAAAGACATGAAGATTATATTGGATGAATTTGTCGATACACATAAAACATCTTATGCACAATATAAGATTTACGGCAAAGTTGTCGACGATAAGAATTATCCGGTTCCCGGTGTCGTGATCCGTACAACTCCGAGCTATCTTCCGGAAGGGGCTGAAAAAGATTTCACCCGCCTCGTAATCACTAACGAACATGGCATGTATAGCTTTACATACGATCTGGAAAAAGATCCGGCCGACGAATATAAAGTTCATGCCACCTATATGGAAGGCCTTTGGATCAACTATCCGTTCGAAGAAGTCACAAATACATTTAACTTTGAAGACATCGAGTTAACAGGCGGTAAAGGCATGCTGATCGGTAAAGGCTCTAAAGAAGTCAACTTCAGTATAAAATTAAGGTGACTACGTATAACTTTACAGTCAGAAAGTTGCATTATTGTTTGGAATATACAAAAACTTATGAGTATATTTATACCATCATTTAATTAATCTACGTATGTTTCACAATATCAACAGTATAATGGATTTGTTTTCTATGTTCCCGGATGAGCAGGATTGTATTGAATACATGGAATACATTAGATGGGGAAGCCTTGTTATTTCTCCTTTCGACAGCGATTCAAAGGTATATAAGTGTAAAAATAACAAGTATTATTGCGTTCGATCAAACAAGTATTTTAATGTAAAAACTGGAACTTTTTTGGAGAACACCAAAGTTCCAATGAGAAAATGGTTTGTAGCTATATGGCTTATCACTTCCTACAAAAAAGGCATTTCTTCATTGCAGCTAGGCAGAGAGATAGGGGTTACTCAAAAGACTGCATGGGGAATGCTTAATAAGATAAGAGAAGCGTTTTCCGTGAATACTGATTGCGAGCAGGTAGACGGTGAAGTAGAGATAGACGAAACATTCGTAGGCGGTAAGAATAAAAACCGACACAAGAACAAAAAGGTAAAAAATTGTCAGGGAAGAAGCTACAAGGACAAGACACCTGTATTTGGCATTTTGCAGCGTGGCGGCAATGTTCGGACTATCGTTGTTCCCAATACAAAATCAAAAACCCTCAACCCCATTATAAAAGGCTGCATTAAGCCGGGTTCTACTTTATATACCGATGAATGGAATTACGGAGACATTGATACCCTATATAATCACAGAAACGTAAACCATAGTGCCAACTTTTACGCAAACGGTGATTTACATACTAACAGCATTGAAGGATTTTGGAGTATTGCTAAAAAAGCGGTCAACGGAACATATCATTATGTATCGAAAAAGCACATGCAAGGCTACTTCGATGAATTTTCTTACAGATATAATACCCGGAATATTTCTTCATGTGAAAGATTTCACCTATTTTTGTCGTATATTTAACTGGCATGGAAAAGAAACAGACAAAGACAAAAAAGGATGCGGTAGGGTACAAAGTGACATCTACAAAGTATTCTGACACAAAGACCTCACTTGACCCCTTTTTAAAGCCGTTAGTAAGGAATAAGACCTCCAAAAACTAACATTCAATTTTTCAGGGAGATAGATTTTAGGTCTATCTCCTTTTTTTATCCCTTTTTTGTTTGGTAAATGATAAACATTTACTATTTTTGTGTCGGAGATCGAGATCAATTTTACGATTGATTTAGGTTACAATCGGCTCATGCCTTCTGAATCACCACCTCGGATATTGAAGAGCCATTGAACAACACAACAGGGTAGTTGCACCGTAAAGGCGTAGGCTGTCCTCTAGTTGTGTTGGGTTTGTGGTGAACCTAGAAGGCGTAGGGCGGCGGTCTACGTTTCTTATACTTTAGATTATGTAGTTGCTGCTAACAGGATTATTCTGTTGTAACAACATATAATAATCAAGGTATGAAAAAAGAGTTGCTATTATTAATGATCTTTGCGTTGATGTTTTCTTGCAACAACCTAGAGCAAGAAAAAGCCAGTAAGTCTATTACAAATTCGACAGGCTTAAACTGGATGCAATCGCAAATTATGTTTGTAGAATCTCCCGATGGAGAAGAAAAGCCGCATTGGAGCGGGCTGTATATGGATGATGGCGAGACAATCAAAGTTGATACAGACTTTGATTATTTCTATGTCAAGTTCATGGACGAAGAATATTATTATCGTCAAACAAAGCTGATACCTTTTGACAAAGGAAAAGGAGTTGTGAAGTACGATGATCTTCTGAATGAGAAAGTGCACCAATCACAATCAAAAGATTAGGGGGGTGCATTATGGCTAAAAAAGGTAATTCAGGGCTTGTTGGCATAGCCTTTTTCATAATGTCAGTACTTACTATTTTCATTTTGATGGTGACATGTGAAGGAAATAGCGAAAAGAAAAGCAAATATGATGGTGCTTACTGGCGTTCGATTGAGAGAGAAAAACAGTTCAAAGATGCAGGACTGGACGAGTTTGCTAAAATAGAAAGAAGAGAGAGAAGAAAGAAACTACGAAACCGATAGGGTGATGTTGCGTATAGGCACAATGTCGTAAGGGGTTCGAGAGTGTAAGGGGGCGTTTCATCTTCGCCCCCTTCTTAATGGATTGAATAACAATATAAAAGACAATATTATGAAACTTACAGAAGAAGAAAAAGAACGGATAAACAGATTTGTTATGATTGAAAAATGTCCTCATTGTGGCAATAATCACATGCACCTAATGGATGAATCATTTCACTTAATATCCGCTAATAAAAACCCCAAATTTGAAATAGATTCCGCTTTCCCTATTGCCGTTTATTTTTGTCCTAAATGCTCATACATGATGATGTTTAACATTGGTATAATAAAAGGACTATGACGATCTTCTGACAAAATACTTTTCCATATCAAGATTGTATTTTTGCGCCATTTCCCTGTTCCGTTCCTTGTACGCATTCGCTCTTTCGATGCGTTCGAGGAACTTTCTGTCTCTGTAATCTCTAATCTTCTGAATTAACTTTCTCATTTCCTTATACGGTTGCCTTTACTCCGCAAGGTTTTTTAAAACCCCTGCAACCCATACCACCCAAAGCATTTATGTTACTGTAAAGTGGTATGTAGTCACCAAAATTAAAAACTAATTAAGAACCAAATTCAACTATAATGGATAAGCGCCCCGGATTTCGTAAACGCATTGCCCTGGAACTCTTTCGAAGTATACGGAGAAACAGGGCCAAGCTACACGAACTACGCACACTCTTTTGGGAATGTACACTTCGTTGCAACGCTTCCTGCCGTCATTGCGGCAGCGATTGCCACGTATCGGCCAGCATGAAGGACATGCCGATGGAAGATTTTCTGAAAGTAATAGACGATATTACTCCTCATGTCGATCCCAATAAAGTGCTGGTTATATTTACCGGCGGAGAAGCCCTCGTTCGCAAAGATATTGAAACCTGCGGACTGGAATTATACAACCGGGGCTATCCCTGGGGGATTGTCTCGAACGGCCTGTTACTTACCCGCGAACGGCTGGACTCCCTATTGGCTTCCGGGCTGCACTCGGCAACGATCAGTCTCGACGGCTTCGAGGAAGCACACAATTGGTTGCGCCGCCATCCGAAGAGTTTCGAAAACGCAGTCAATGCCATCTGCATGTTGGCCGAAGAGAAAGAGATCGTCTGGGATGTCGTCACTTGTGTAAACCAGCAAAATTTCAAGGACCTGAAACTATTCAAGGATTTTCTCGTGGAGATGGGTGTAAAACGGTGGCGTCTGTTCACCATCTTTCCCGTCGGACGCGCTGCCGAAGTACCGGAACTGCAACTCAGTAACGAGCAGTTTACCTGGATGCTCAACTTCATCCGTTATTGCCGGAAGGAGGGACTTATACATGTCAGCTATGGCTGTGAAGGATTCCTGGGTAACTATGAAGCCGAAGTACGCGACTCGATCTTCCAGTGTAATGCCGGGGTCAATACGGCTTCAGTACTGGCCGACGGCTCTATATCCGGTTGTCCGAGTATCCGTGCCAACTTCCATCAGGGGAATATCTATAAAGATAAATTCATCGACGTATGGAATAATGAGTTCAAACCCTATCGCAACCGGGAGTGGACCCGCAAAGGACAATGTGCCGACTGTAAAATGTTCAGATACTGCGAAGGAAACGGTATGCACCTGTATGACGATGAAGGGAATTTATTATTCTGCCATTACAACAGGATCGTATAATTTTTATATCTTTATCCCCGGTAAAAATTTTTAAAACGTAATATACATGAAAAACTCTCTTATTCTCTGCGCCCTGCTTACGCTCGGCCCGGTTTGTTACGCACAACAATCTGACAAAATCACAGATTATACGGAACTGACCGACACCAAGCCACACGACAGTGAGGCTGTATGGAATAAAATTACAACTCCTACGCAATTAAGCTGGGCTAGCACAGATGTTCGTTACCCGAAACTGAGTATCCCGACCGTTACAAAAAACTCCCGTTGGCAGACAAAAGCCTGGAAGGGTGAACGTGTCAACGCTCAGGCGGTTCTGTGGACTACCAATGACCTGTCGGATGCAACGATTACGGTTACCGACCTGAAAAACGGTTCATCCGTTATTCCTGCATCTGCCATCACCACCAATTTCGTTCGTTATGTAATGACCGACGAACTGAATAAAGATCGTAAAGGCGGTTGCGGACATCGTGAAAATAAAGCGGAATGGGACTCTTCCATCGTTGCCGATGTGTTGGATATTGTAAAACTCCACGACATTAAGGCGCGTACCACCCAGCCTATTTGGATGAATGTATGGGTACCGTCGGACGCCCGTGCCGGTAAATATAAAGGAACACTGACCGTTTCCGGTAAAAACTTCCAGCCGATGAATTTGCAGGTGGAGATAGATGTACTCAACCGTACCTTGCCGGAACCGAAGGATTGGAAATTCCATCTGGACCTGTGGCAGAACCCATACTCGGTTGCCCGTTATTATAATGTGCCTCTCTGGAGTAAAGAACATTTCGATGCTATGCTTCCGATCATGAAGATGCTGGCGAATGCAGGACAACGTGCCATCACCACCAGCATCATGCACAAACCGTGGGCCGGACAGACGGAAGATCATTTCGACAGCATGGTATTCCGCATGAAAAAGATCGACGGTACATGGGAATATGATTATACTGTCTTCGACAAATGGGTGGAATTTATGATGAACGAAGTAGGTATCAACGACCTGATCAGTTGTTACACTATGATCCCGTGGGCACTCAGCTTCGACTATTACGACCAGGCAACCAACCGCGTTCAGTTCATCGATGCAAAACCGGGTGATGCCGAATATGCTGATTACTGGGGTTCTTTCCTGAAAGATTTCTCACGTCACCTGCGTGCAAAAGGCTGGTTCGAAAAGACAGCTATCTCTATGGACGAACGTCCGATGGAAGCGATGCAGGAAGCAATCAAGGTGATCAAAGCCGCCGATCCTGAATTCAAGATCACACTGGCCGGCAATTACCACAAGGAAATCCAGTCGGATCTTTATTACCTGAGTATCCCTTATGGCCACAAATTTCCGGAAGACGTAAAGGCTGAACGCGATCGCAAAGGCCAGATCAGCACCGTTTACACCTGCTGTTCGGAAGCTTTCCCGAATACATTCACCTTCTCTGATCCGGCAGAAGCTCCGTGGACAATCGTTCATGCTGTAGCCGGTGGCTATGACGGCTACCTGCGTTGGGCTGTCAACAGCTGGACCGCAGACCCGTTGCGCGACTCCCGTTTCCGTACCTGGGCTGCCGGCGATACATATAGCATTTATCCGGGTCCCCGCAGCAGTATCCGTTTCGAACGTCTGGTGGAAGGTCTTCAGGATGCAGAAAAGATCCGTATCCTCCGCGAAGAACTGAAAGGCAGCAAACTGGCCAAATTGAACAAAACAGTTGCCATGTTTACACCGGAAGGTCTGGCTGAAACACAGAAGTCAGCGACAGAAATGGTGAATGAATTGAATAAGTTGCTGAATTCGTTCTGATAATACAACAACAGATACAGAAAGCGCAGTTAATTTATTTCCAATAAAATTAGCTGCGCTTTTTCGCATCAGTCAGTCTGCCCTGCGGTAGGTTTAATCTCCCCCGCCCCGTTTCATTCTCTTTTTCATTTCCACTCCTACATCAAAAAGGCTCTTAGGTTGCTCTTCTTTCTTTATTTTATCTACATAATCGCACATCTTATTCTGAAAGTCAATAAATTCATCCCAGTTATCCAGCATTTTCTGCATTAGCTCACCATCCTCTTTTTTCAAATCTGTCTTGCTTAAAAAATGCAATAAATATTTTTTTGCCTTGTCCGGATTGGCATACATCTTTTTATATAAGGCCTGCCATAACTTCGCATCCTCCTGGACATCCGCAAATTTCCGAAAATCTTTCCAATAAGATTCTTCCTCATACACCTGTGCTTTATACCGGCTCAGATTCTCCTGGTCGAGAAAAGTAATATAGACTATCATTTTGTCAATCACTTTCACCACCGACAGCCCCTGGGCCGAAATCAGGATTGTTTTCTCCTTCAGGTCTTCCTCCGTCCAGTTTGTGGGGAGATAGTTGATCTCTGTCCGGTCATCATTCTTATAGATATAATAAAGAGCCGGATGCATGCCAAGCTGATTGACCTGATTGCAATTGAGGTAACGCTCCTTGTAACGTTGTAGAAAATGGCAGGAAAGCCTTTGGAGCAGGAAGTCAGGCGCAATATTCATAAACAGGAATTCGACATTCTCCCCCCGGTGGAGAGGGAGATAGATAATGCAACCGATAAAAATCCTCTTATCCATCTGCGCGCAACAATTATCATTTATAAAGCAGACGTTCCATGTATTTTTCGCCTTGGTACGGATTGTTTTCGTCTGCATCAGCGAATGGATCATTCTTTTTTGCCCTGCTTTGAGTTGCAGGCTGTGAGCAAACTGTTCAAGTGCGATCCTGACTTTCATTTTTATCTCCAGAAAGTCCTGATAGGCGGCAGCCCGAAGTTCTTCGTCGGTCATGGAGGGTGTGATCATGGTGGTATAAGTTTAATATTAATGGGATAAATGTACGAATATAAATTAAAAGTTAACCAATCAAAGCATAAGAACAGGGAATGCAGGTGGCAAATAATACCGACCTAAAAAACTCTCATATTCGGAATTTCTTATTGCCTGTTTTAATTATTATCGTATATTTGCCGTGCATTTCTTACTTCCTGGCGGGTAACCCTGCCAATTTCCGTGGCAGGCATTTTTATGCCTGTTCGGTTCATTCTATATGGCGGTTCCGTACCCCCGTGTAGAATGTTAATGCATCTACTGCCAGGAAGGTGAAATGCAACGGGACAGGCGGAACCGCTCTTATATTCAGAAAATCTTCGCCTTCACATCTAATATTAATATGTATGGAAACAGATTTTTTAACTGTCCAACAAAGCGAAGACTTGCAAAAGCTAAGTAGAAATCCCTCTCCTCTTTCCGAAGAGGAACTAAAAGATTTTTACCTCAAACTGGCCCGCCTGATTAATCCAAGTGCCTGTTCCACTAATCGCAATGATTTTGAAGTATTGAATATACTCCACAAAGAATTGAAGAGAAACCTCGGATTATTATACAAATATACGCAACATGCGTGGGACCAAGGTATGCTGGAAATACAAATGGCCTGCGGAGTCTATTCCGTACAGGATTCTATCCAAAAGAAAGAACGATTAGAGATGAATGCTTCTCTGGGTAAGCATTTACAATTCCTTGCACAAATGGCATCTGCCTGTTCGGTTGCAAGAAAGATGCATGCGGAATATACCCGGCATTTTATTAATGTGGAATATCTTTTGAAACAATTTCCGAAAGAGAAAAAAGGCTCCGACAAGTGAAAGTAACCTCCCGGAAATCCGGAAAGCATATTTAAACGGTGTAAAACGGTTTCCGGAAACCCGGAAATGAACTTTCACCATTCAAAAGGCATTTCCGGAAATGTTGAAACGACATTCGTCAACAACCTGAACCAACTGATCACGGAAACCACCACCGCCTTCAACCAGCGTAGCAAGAAAGGCTCCGGATCGAAAAACGATGACGACCGCCCGGTGATAGATTAAAAACAAACGGGAAAAGGGAATAAAAAAAGGGGTATCAGAACTGAAAGTAGTTTAAATATTCTTTTCTGAATAAAATCTATAAAAAAAAGAGATACTGTAACAGCATCTCTTTTTTGTCTCTTATTTCTCGCGAATAAAGATAAGTGATCAAACCTTATATCGGGATCTCCGGAAAGTCTCGGTGAGCGGCTGCCTGCAACTCATCTTCGGTCATGTGTGGTGTAAACATATCCGTAAAATTTAATATTAACGGAGCTAAATGTACGAATACTTTTACAAAATTACTCAGCGCACGCCGAGCTTTACTGTTTTCCCGTTTACTGAGATTATGTAAATACCAGCCGGCAGATTAGCGACAGTTACATACCCATCGGCAATGGCATTATAATGGCACTTCCCTCTAATGTCATAAATCTGCACCTGCATTTTTTCCGGAGTATCGACACTGATTGTGCCTTCGCCTGTAGATACTTGAAAAGACGGTTCAGCAACAACAGGCTCATTGGATGTTCCCGTTCCGGAAGGGTAATAAGCATAAACCTGGTTCATCAACTCCCATGCTCCGGACTCATTTTTTATGAAAGCGGATGTTATTTCGGGATTCTTACCGGTCACCTCTATTTTGCTTTCATAAACAGTCCAATCGGTATCTGCGACGTTCTTATTACGCTGCACAAATAACGTATTTTTCCCTGTATACGTATATTCGGCTTCCGACCAAAAAGCTGCCTCTCCATTTTGCGTGTAGCCTGTGGATGTCTCTTTTGTCATCCTGTTTTCTGCATCATATTCCCACTGGGCGACCCGGGAAGTAAACCACGACTCTTCATAATAAGACTGGGCAGTAGATTTAATTTCATTACCTGCACTATTCAACGTTATCTCGTTTTTGTTCAAAGCAGCAGAATAAATAGTCCCGTCTTCGTTCCATGTCGTATCCGAGAGAAGGACAGATATTTTATTTTCCGAATAGGTCAAATCTTCCACATGAACGCTATTCATTGTCCCCAGCAATTTCCGTTCCTTATGTATCGGGCGATTCTGATCGTCATAAACAGCAATGTCAACTTCCGAATCTTTATAGGTTTCTCCATACCGAATCTGAAAAACCTGCTTGATGTTATTACCTGCAGCATCGTACGTATTATTCGTTTGGGAGTGAGGCATCCAATCGGATATGGCTAAATTCCACATGAAGACTTGTTGCTGTTCACTCCTTCTGTCTTCGCCGTACTGCGTAATTGTTTTTGAAATTTTCTCACCCTTGGCGTTATACTGGATAAGACTGTCCGGCTGTACTATTTCAGCATTCGCAACCGTGTTATATGCCAATCCTGCCGCAATCATTAAAAAGAAATGTCTTTTCATCTCTTATATTAGTTTATTATTGATCCTCCTACTCTATTTTAGCTTTTCGGTTCTGCTATATGAAAAAGCCGCTTTCCCGGAAAAGGAAGCGGCTTTTACTATGTTATATACTTATTTCAGTCAGAAGACTATTTCTCGCGAATGAAAATATTGATCGGTGTCCCAGTGAAATCCCAGTTTTCGCGGATCTTGTTCTCCAGGAAGCGTTTGTAAGGCTCCTTGATCCATTGCGGCAGGTTGGCAAAGAATACGAATGACGGAACCTGTCCGGCTGGCAACTGAGTGATGTATTTGATCTTGATATACTTTCCTTTCCATGCCGGAGGCGGATAGTTCTCTATGATCGGCAACATGATCTCGTTCAGTTTTGCTGTCGGGATACGTTTCTTACGGTTGTCGTATACTTCCTTCGCTGTTTCAAGTACCTTCAGGATACGTTGTTTCGTCAGTGCCGAGATAAACAGGATAGGAAAGTCGGTAAACGGTGCCAGGCGTTCGCGAATCGCATTCGTATAGCTGTCGATCACCTTCTGGCTCTTATCTTCTACCAAATCCCATTTGTTTACACAAACAACCAAACCTTTTTTATTCTTTTGAACCAGGGAGAAAATGTTCAGGTCCTGACTTTCGATACCGCGCGTTGCATCCACCATCAACACGCAGACATCTGCATTTTCAATGGCACGGATCGAACGGATCACCGAATAATACTCCAGGTCTTCATTCACTTTACCCTTTTTACGGATACCGGCCGTATCGACCAGATAGAAATTTAAACCGAATTTATTGTACTTGGTATAGATCGAGTCGCGTGTCGTACCGGCAATATCTGTTACGATATGACGTTCTTCGCCGATAAAGGCGTTGATCAGGGACGACTTACCCGCGTTCGGACGACCGATAACGGCAATGCGGGGCAACGCTTCTTCTAATTCTTCATTCTTGTCTTCCGGAAGGATCTCGACAATCTTGTCCAGCAAGTCGCCGGAGTTAGACCCGTTGATAGCCGATACACAGAAAGGATCACCCAGACCGAATGAATAGAATTCGGCCGAAGCAGCATGCATCTCAAAGTTATCCGCCTTGTTTGCAACTACAATGACCGGCTTTTTATTACGGCGTAGTATCTTAGCAACTTCAACATCGAGGTCTGTAATTCCATTCAGTACATCTACAACAAACAAGATCACATCGGCCTCGTCGAGAGCGACCTGTACCTGCTTATTTATCTCTTCTTCAAAAACATCATCCGAATTAATTACCCATCCACCGGTATCGATCAGCGAAAACTCTCTACCGATCCAGTCAACTTTACCGTACTGGCGGTCGCGGGTTGTCCCTGCTTCGTCGTTTACAATAGCCTGACGCGATTGTGTCAGACGATTGAACAGGGTGGACTTTCCTACGTTGGGCCTACCAACAATTGCTACAATATTTCCCATAAATCTCTTTTCTGTATGCTGTTTTTAATCCAGCTGATAACCAAAATTCTTCAGAATGTTATCCCTGTTACGCCAGTCTTTCTCTACTTTGACAAACATTTCCAGGAATACCTTCTTCTCAAAAAAGCGTTCAATATCCTTACGGGCCATAGCGCCTACTTTTTTCAGTGCCTGTCCCTTATGCCCGATGATAATCCCTTTTTGGGAATCCCGTTCCACTATAATGAGCGCCTTGATATGAATCATTTCTTCTTCTTCCTTGAACAGCTCTACAACGACCTCTACCGCATACGGTATCTCCTTCTGATAATACAGGAGTATCTTCTCGCGAATGATCTCCGTAACGAAGAAGCGGGCCGGCTTATCAGTAAGCGCGTCTTTCTCAAAATAAGGAGGAGAGTCGGGCATCAACGCCTCCACCCTTTGCTTTACATAATCAATATTAAAATTTGAAAGCGCTGAAATCGGTATGATCTCTGCTTTCGGAAGAATCTCTTTCCAGTGGGCTACCAGTTTTTCAAGGTCTCCCTGATTGCTTGTGTCGATCTTATTGATCAACAGAAGTACCGGACATTCGACCGTCTTCACCCGCTGCAGGAATTCTTCGTTTTTATCGATTGTCTCAACGACATCAGTCACATAGAGCAACACGTCGGCATCACCTAATGCCGACTCTGAAAAGTTTAGCATAGATTCCTGCAACTTATAATTCGGATGCAGGACTCCCGGCGTGTCTGAATACACGATCTGCATATCGTCGGTATTCACAATCCCCATGATACGATGACGGGTAGTCTGCGCCTTCGACGTAATGATAGAGATACGCTCCCCTACCAAACGGTTCATCAGCGTAGATTTCCCTACATTTGGATTACCTACGATATTAACAAAACCGGACTTATGCTTGTTTTCCATCATAACCCCATTTAAGATAAATTGCACCCCAGGTAAAACCTGCACCAAACGCAGCAAGGATCAAATTGTCTCCTTTCTTCAGTTTGTCTTCCCACTCCCAAAGGCAGATAGGAATTGTCCCGGCACTTGTATTACCGTACTTCTGGATATTGATCATTACTTTGTTCATATCCACCCCCAAACGTTTGGCTGTTGCATCGATAATACGCAAGTTCGCCTGATGGGGTACGATCCAGGTAATATCGTCGTGAGTCAAATTATTTTTTTCTGCTATCTCTGCTGCCACATCGGCCATATACGAAACAGCATATTTGAATACATATTTACCATCCTGCAAAACGAAATGTTCGCGATTATCCACTGTTTCGTGGCTGGAAGGATAAGCCGAACCACCGGACTTCATTATCAAGTGGGAATAACCTACTCCATCCGTACGCAAAATCGTATCCAGAACACCGATTTCTTCCATCGTCGGTTCCAACAAGACAGCACCACAGGCATCACCAAACAAAGGACAGGTTGAACGGTCCTGATAATCGGTAATTGAGGTCATTTTATCACCTGCAACTACGATTACTTTCTTGTAACGTCCCGAACGAATATAATTCGCTCCAGTCTCCAACCCATACAGAAATCCGGCACAAGCGCCCTGCAAATCGAATGTCATTGCATTCTTGCACCCGGTATGATAAGCGATGATTGAAGAAGTTGTAGGGAAATGATGGTCAGCTGTTGTCGTTGCAGTCAGGATCACTTCAATCTCTTCAGGATTTACTTGCGTCTTTTCGAGCAATTGCTTCACAGCGCGAATGCCCATGTAAGAGGTTCCTACCCCTTCACCTTTCAATATTCTGCGTTCTTTGATGCCAACACGCGTCATGATCCATTCGTCCGTTGTATCGACCAATTTAGAAATATCTTCATTTGTCAACACATCTTCGGGAACGTATCCGCCTACACCTGTTATAACCGCATTTAATTTATCCATAACTTAAAAAATAATAGAGACTATATCCCAATTAAAAAATTAGCCCTAAAAATACTTTTAGGGCTATTTCTTTCGTTTATCAAAATCAATATGATAGTGACAAACTTACACAGCTGCTTCTTTTACGATAGCTAACTTACCTCTGTAGTAGCCACATTCGCCGCATACAGTGTGATAAATATGCCATGCGCCGCAGTTCGGGCAAATAGCCATTGTTGGAGTGACAGCCTTGTCATGAGTTCTTCTCTTGGCTGTTCTTGTCTTACCTTGTCTTCTTTTAGGATGTGCCATGTTTTAATTTATTTAATTGTTATCATTCTCTATTAAACCTTTCAGGGCATCCCAGCGAGGATCAGAATTACCGCTTACGTCATCATCCATGGAAATATCGTCCACTTCTTCTTCTTCGTAATCATCATCTCCGTCATCTGTACTTTTAGCAGTGTGCTTCTTCAGCTTCGTCGACATAGTCTTATTGCATTTGCCCGGAGCATGTACATGCTTCATCGGTACTGCCAATGCAATAAACTCATAAAGGAACCATGCCAGATTGATGGCACCTTCCTCTTCAGGTATTACAACTACCTCGTCGCTTTCTTCAGCATATTCTTTGCCGAATTTCACAACCAAGCGATTATGGGTATCGATCGGAATCTCCATATCGTCCAGACATCTGTCGCAAGGAACGATCGCTACACCTTCAATCTGAAAGTTCATTTCAAAAGCCACTGACGTACGTTTCACCGTCAGGTGAACCTTGACTTTGCCCTTCTGGACTTCGTCTCCGTCAATGTCCACAAAAAACTTGTTCTCCAGTAAATACTCGAATTCGTGTACTCCTGGAGTGAGATTTTTCAAATCTACGTTATATAATTTAAATTTCCCCAAAGCCTTTTAGTGTAAAAACCTTGCAAAGGTAC
>OGZX01001858.1_pt1 | contig 19208 bp, 12 predicted proteins | sample 1576881 | NCBI WGS metagenome assembly OGZX01 (sample SAMEA3541542, study PRJEB24748) | human gut metagenome | biome: human gut; feature: human-associated habitat; material: faeces | place: China | collected 2012
CAGAAGAAGGTGATGTTGCGGTCGAAGAAGTAATCGGCCACCTTGTCGCTGTAATCCGGTGCGTCGAAAGAAACTTTCAGCAGTCCGGCGAATTTCTTCAGCAGTTTGCATTCCAGTGCCAGGTAGGCGTTCAGGTCTACACTCTCCTGATCCATGCTCCAGGCGTCGTCGGCGCCGTCGTTCTTCAGCATCACGGCGTTGTCAAAGCGGATGGCGTTGTCCATGCCGCTTTCCCAGGCGGCAGCTTCGAGTGTGCCGTCGGTGGCGCCGTATTCGCACATGCCGTTGCGGTTGTGGTCGCGCTTCTGATACCACCATTTATAGTAGGAGAGCAGTTGCGGGTACATCTCGGCTACGAAAGTCGTGTCGCCCGTGTGGGTGAAGATTTCGTCTACCGCCCAGCATACCAGGGGGGGCTTGCTGTCGCGGGCATTGTTCTCCGACGGGTCGGTGTAGATGCAGTCGATAATCATGCCGTCCGGCTGCTGATAGTCGAACATGGCGCGGATGTTGTTCTTTGCCAGTTCGGGGTCGAACTTGGCGGTGCCGGCACTGAAACGCCAGCTGTCCCATGCCCAGAAACCGACGAAGTAACCTACGGCATGGCTGGGGATGATGCCCTCGTGCAACAGTCCGCCGCGGTGCGTGCGCCAGTTGGAGATAAGGGTGGTGACGGCTTTCACGGCAATGCGGTCGTACTCGGGCTTCATGTCCGTGCGCAGTATCTTGGTGAGGTAGCCTTCCCAACGGTCGGCGTTGATTTGCAACGCACCTTCGGGGTGGTTCAGCAGGGCGGGCAGGTTCTGCCGTCCGGCAGCCATGTCTTTTTCTGAGGTGAAGAAGGAGATGGCTACGTTGACGGGGTACCTGGGGGCACGGACGAGGGCGGTATAGTTGTTATCGCCTGCCGTCAGCACTACATCCGGGGTAAAGGTCACTGTGACGCATTCGCCGCTGGGATGGCGGGCGATGACGGTTTGCTGCTCCACGCTGACGGTGACGTTGCGTCCCCATTGGCTGCCGGTCAGCAGCAGGTCTTCGGCACGGTCTGCCTCGATGCGAAGCAGGGCGGTTGAGGCGCTGACGAAGTTGAGGCGCTGCGTGATGCTACCGTCGGTGCTGTGGGCGGAGAGGTACAGTTCACCGGGATAATAGCAGGTAGAGTCGGGCGTGAAGACCGCTCCGGCATCTTTGGCAAAGCCCACGATGGTGGCGGACCATCCACTGGCGGCGGAACATATCGAGGCTGAAGGGGCCGCAGAAGCCGTTTACCCATTTGTCCTTTTCGGGCGGGGTGAATCCCATCCACGAGCCGGCGTCGGTGAACCATCCGTAGCACCGGTGCAGGGTATCGGGTGTGTAGGCGATGTCCAGTATGTTGTCGAAGGCATACCGTTTCTCGGCTACACTTTTGCTGCCGGTGCTGCAGGCGGTGAGGCCTGCCAGCAACAGAGCAGAGAGTATAAAAGGAATAAATTTATGTCGCATATTGTTTCTTGCTTTATAATTTAGAACCAGTTCTTATGTGCTTTTTCCGCTGCATCCTCTCCGGGAGCCAATGGCTGCAGCGTAAAGCTGTACTTCCATTCGTGCGGAGTGATGGTATACTCAGGATGCACCTGTGCGCCCCATGTATTGTCACCGCCCACACCCATTTGCAGGTGGTCGATGTTGAGCCATACCATATCTTTCTTCTCGATGCTTCCACCGTGGCGGCGTTCTACCTGGGACGGACGATACTCGATGTCTTCCATCGGGAAGTTCCAGGCGCTGACGCTCAACGGTTCTTCACCGGTGACGAGCAGACCTTCACCGGCGGCATTGCGCAGGGCTGTCCAGCGCACGTCGCAGTGGTTGGCTGTTTCCTGGGCACGTACGTACGGGTGGTATTGTTCCCAAACCGTGGCGTTGTACAGTCCTACCAGCGCTCCCGTCTTGCGGTCGGCATAGTTCTCCTGCGGTCCGCGTCCCAGCCAGGTCATCATTTCGTATTCGGCAGGGAGTATCATGCGCATACCCAGGCGCGGTATTTCGTACAACGTCCGCATGCCGGGAGTGAAGTGCATCGTTACCTGTACGGCACCGTCCGGACGGATGTTGTAGGTTGTCTGCAGCGTGGCATCCTGTGCTTCCATGCGGTAGGTGGCGGTGACGGTTGCCATTTGGTTGCCTTCCTTCACGTCGATGTTCTGCAACTTGGCGTCACGTCCGGCGTTCTTCCAGGTGGCGCAACGTTTCAGGTGGCCGTTCGGGATGTCATTGTCGGTCAGCGGACGCCAGAAGTTGGGTTGCAGACCTTCCTGGATGAGGTTCTTTCCGTTGTAGGCGAGTTCCGTCATTTCGCCGCTCTTGGTAGAGAAGGCTATCTGGAAGTTGTTGCCTTTCAGCGTAAGGGCGTCGGCGCCGCGGTTCACTGTCAGCGTTCCGTTCACGGGTTCAACAGCCTTGGCAACCGGAACAGAGGGCAATACCCATTGCTCGATGGCAACTTCGTGTCCCTTCGGCACCAACGGCGCAGCTTGTTTGGTGAAGGCGCGCAGGGTGAGGAAGTATTCTTTGCCGTCGGCAGGGAGTGCCTTCAGCGGCAGTTCGATGTTGGCGGAAGTGCGGGGAGCGATGGCGGGGAATTCCGTTTCGCCGCTTTGCACCGTCTTGCCGTCGCATTCTACTGCCCAGCGCAGGGTGTAGCCTTCGAGGCCGATGAAGTCGTGCCAGTTGGTCACCTTTATCTTGTTGGCTGTGAAGGCGAGCGGTTCAAAATGGATATATTGTAGTACTTTCTTCACTTCATAGATGTGCGGGTGCAGGCTGCGGTCGGCAGCTACCAGTCCGTTGGCGCAGAAGTTGGAGTCGTTGACGATGCCTACGAATCCCATGTCACCGCCGAAGGCTTCGATGTCGTGTCCCTTCTCGTCCTTGATGGCGAAGGTCTGGTCCACCCAGTCCCAGATGAAGCCGCCTTGCAGCTGGTCGTATTTGTAAATCAGGTCCCAGTAGTCCTGGAAGTTTCCTACGCTGTTGCCCATGGCGTGTGCATACTCGCAGAGAATCAGCGGGCGGGCATCGCGTTGGTTCACGTGCTGGCGAAGGCGCCAGATGCGGGCGTACATCGGGCAGTAGATATCGCTCTTGGCTTGGTAACCGCCGCCTTCGTACTGTACGGGGCGGGTGATGTCTACGCTCTTGGTGTAGTCGTACAACGTTTCGAAGTGCTTGCCGTAGCCCGATTCATTACCCAAAGACCAGGTGACGATAGAGGTCACGTTGCGGTCGCGGGCTATCATCCGGCTCATGCGTTGCATGAAGGGGAGTTCCCAATCGGGATAGTTGGCGAGCGTGCCGTCTTTGTGGTCCATCATGCCGTGGCTTTCGATGTTGGCTTCGGACACCATGTAGAGTCCGAACTCGGTGCAGAGTTCGTACCAGGGGGCGTTGTTGGGATAGTGGCAGTTGCGCACGGCGTTCAGGTTGAACTGTTTCATCAGCTGGATGTCGTGTATCATGGATGCCACGCTGATGGTGCGTCCCTTGTGGGCATCGTGCTCGTGGCGGTTCACGCCTTTGAAGAGCACAGCCTGACCGTTAATCAGTTGCATTCCGTTCTTCATCTCCACCGTGCGGAAACCAAAGAGGTGGGTGAATGATTCCAGCGGACGGCCTTGTGCGTCGAAGGTGCTGACCACCAATGTATAGGTGTTTGGCGTTTCGGCGTTCCAGGGACGTGCGTCGGGGAACATCTCCCCGATGGTGAACAGGGTATCGGTGGCAGAGGTAAGGGTCTTCTTCTGGTCGTAAGCTACCGCTTCGCCGTCCATCACTTTCACTTCTACCGTTTCTCCTGCCTTCGGCTGGTGGAGCAGGATGTCGAGGTACAGTTCACCGTCCTTATATCCGTTCACCAGTTCGGCAGTCATCTTGAAGTCTTTGACGCGGCTTTGCGGGCGGGCATAGAGGTAGACGCTGCGTTCGATGCCGCTGTATTTCCAGTAGTCCTGTCCTTCCAGATAGGAACCGTCGCTGTAGCGGAATACTTTTACCGCCAGCTTGTTGCTGCCCTTCTTCAACAGCTTGGTAACGTTGAAGTGCGACGGCAGGCGGCTGTCTTCGGCATAACCGGCAAGTTCGCCGTTCACCCAAACATAATAGGCAGACTCCACTCCCTCGAAGTCGAGGAAGATATCCATGCCTTCCCAACCGGCAGGCACGTTGAATTCGCGGATGTAGGCGCCCACCGGGTTGTAGTCGGCAGGTACATACGGCGGATTGGCGGGGAATGGATAGCGCGTGTCCGTATAGATAGGTGCATCGAAGCCTTGCAGCTCCCAGCTTCCGGGAACTTCTATCTTGCTCCATTTGCGGGTACTGTAGCCAGGCTTTTGGAAATCTTTGGGGCAGAGGTCGTTGTTCTTCGAGAAGAGGAACTTCCAGGTGCCGTCCAGCGAAATGCGGCGTTCCGTGACAGGATTTACATCGAACCGGACGTCGGCAGGCAGAGCGCGTTGCTTCAAGGCGGCGGCTTCATTCTTGAAAGGAGTGAAGTGCGCGGACATCGGTTCTCTGTTTATCTCGTTGACCTGCGGATTTTGCCACGGCTCGTTATCGGCGAGGGCGGCGGTGCAAAGCAACGAGGAGAGAAGGAAGGTATAAAGTTTGGTTTTCATAACTATCATTTATCAATTATCAACTATCAATTAAATGGAGCAGAACAATGTCACCAGGAACGGTACACTGAAATCTACCACAAATCCGTGGAAAATGGAAACTACTACGAACTGCTGTCCTGCGGTGCGGGTGATGATGGGCAGTGTGGTGTCCATCGTCGTGGCGCCACCGGCAGAGATAGGGGCGAGGTTCCCGAACCAGCGTACCAGTAGCGGTGCAGCCAGCAGTGTCAGTATTTCGCGGGTGATGTTGGCAAGCAGGGCGATGGTTCCTAATTCCGCTCCCTTGTACTCCGTGATGAAGATACTCGAAAGCGAATAGTAGCCGAAGCCCGACCCTACGGCGAGGCAGTCTGTTACGGAACGGTGTGTCAGTATCAGGCTGACAGCAGCGGAACCCGCCAATGTACCCAGTATCGTCATCACAGGCAGGAATACCAACCGTGGATTGAGCGAACGGAAGTTCTTCAATGTCTGCGGATCGTTTCCCACACTCAGCCCCACGCTGAACATCAGTGCGCAAAGCGCGTAGTAACTGATCTTGGTTTCTGCAATGTCAAAAGGCAGCAGGTGGCAAACTCCGGCAATCGTGCCCAGCACGAAAAAGCCTACGATGATAAGACTTCCTTTCATGCCTGGCCCCCTTTCCTTTTATACAAGGCTCTCCACAATGCCCAGGCAGCGGTGACGCTTCCCAGTGTCCCCCCCAATGTGAGGATAATAGCTTCGAGTCCGATGGTATGGAGTCCTTTGATGATCTGCTCATTGCTTCCCACCTCGATGCCGAGGATGAAGAGCAGCACCCAGATAAGCACTGTGATAATCCGGTGTATTTTCTTTAAATTCCGTTTTCGTAAGAGGTAGCCCAGCAGCATTCCTGTGAGCATCAGTCCGATGATTGTAAACATATCTATGTCGTTTTTTAGTGGCAAAGATAAAGCATTCAAAGCAAACAAGGCAGCATTGCCGGGGGCAAATGCCGCCTTGTAGGAATATATGTAAAAAGAGAGAAAGAATTATTCTGTGATTTCCTCTTCCGTACTGTTCAATGCAGGATTAGCGTTTATTTCCCAAAGCGGGATGGGGAAGAAGTTGTGTTTCCCTTCTACGAATCCTCGGCTACCCAATGCTTCGCTCAACTTGCCCCAGCGGCGCAGATCATACCAGCGATAACTTTCCAGTGGGAATTCGATGATGCGTTCGTGCTCAATCTGTGCCTGGACTTCGGCTTGTGAGGTTCCTGTCATGGCTGGCATATTACCATGTTTAGCGCGAATTTCGTTGATGATAGGAATAGCCTGTTCGGGATGTCCCTGTTTGTTCAGTACTTCGGCTTTCATTAGCAATACATTGACATAACGCATCAGCGGAATGTTAAAGTTGCATCTTTCATCCATTTCAGACAGTTCTCTTGGAGTGAAACGGCGGAAACTGGGACGATCGTAGAATATCTTTACGCCCTTGTCTTCAAGTTCTTCTTCTTTTATTATATTACCGTTTGCATCCAGATAGTTGCCTTCTTCGTCAACTTTCCAGTAAAAATGTAAATCATCATATTCGTAACCCCAAATTTTGCCGGTTCCGTCGTTCCAATATTCGTCTTTGAAGAAAATGGTGTTATATATACGTTCGTCGTAACGGCCGTCATTACTGATTTTTCCTTCTTTTTTGAATTCGCTTACAAGAAAGTCATTGGGCAGTATTTCATCCCAACCACCCAGTTCGCTGGAAGCGATGAAGTTGTGTATCCATGAATAGTAGCGTGCACCATTATCAGTATTGCTGCTGTATTGCACTTCAAAGATAGATTCTTTGCAATTCTTATTTCTACCGTTGAACATATTAATCAAGGCATCGCCACTTACCAACTCGTAACCGGTCACTGCATTCAGGGCAGTCAAGGCATCAGCCAGATGCTGGGTCTCTTGTGCCGATTCTTCATACGCACGTGTTAGGTAGGCAAAGCCCAGATAAGCGTGGGCAGCTCCAGAAGTGGCACGACCCAGTTCCGTACTCGGACGAGTGGCAGGAAGTGCGGTTCCTAATTTCAGTTCGTCAATGACGAAGTTCCAGCAGGTAATACGGTCAGACAGGGGCTTGTTCAGATCTGCTTGATCAGTGAGATACTTGTCGCGGATAATGATTCTCTCCCAGTTCAGTATCAACATCAAGTGGTAGTAGCCGCGCATGAAGTGTGCTTCGGCTATTAATTCGCTACGTTTTGCCTCTGTAATACCGTCTTCGGGGATTTGGGGAACATATTCCAATACCTGATTGGCGAAGTTGATGCCGCGATATAAATCTTGATAATAGTAAGAGAACTGAGTATTACCATTGGTGTAAGTAAATTTGTAGATGTCAGTCCATGTCTGGTAGTTGATGGCATCAGTACCCATGGTGTAGAGGTCAGTACGGAACGCCTCTACCGGCCATCTTACTTCGCTGGTGGCGTAACTATCACCATGATAGAGTTGTGCATAGACTGAAGCCATGGTAGCTTCGGCCTCCTTCTGGTTTTTCCAGAAGTTTCCGGTTGTTACTTTGTCCGGAGAAGACACTGTCAAGAAGTCTTCGCAGGAAGCAAAAAGCATTACGCAGCAGATACTTGCTAAATATATAAGTTTCTTCATATTGTTTCGTATTATATTGTTTTAATAAGGTATTAGAATGTGAGCTGTGCTCCTACTGTGTACGAACGCGTAAACGGATAAATGTAGCGGTCAATACCGGAGTTCAGCGGGCTGCTGGTAGAGAATTCGGGATCTACACCGTTGTAGCCTGTTATAGTGAACAAGTTGTCACCGCTTACATAGAAACGCAGTTTCTCGATGTTGACTTTCTTCAGTAGAGAGGTGGGCAAAGTGTAGCCTATTTGCGCCTGACGCATACGTATAAAGTTGCCGTTTTCTAAGAAACGTTCAGACTCGCGGGAGTTGCCGTTAGGGTCGTTGTAAATGGCACGCGGAACACTGGTATGAGTGTTTTCGGGAGTCCAGGCATTGGCTACGCTGCTGAGCATGTTGCCCGGAGCACTCATGGATTCATAGAAGTAGCGGTTTCCGTTGTACAGTTTATGGCCGAATGCACCTCCTATGCTGAATGAGAGGTCAAAACCCTTGTAAGATCCAGAGAAGTTTAAATTGGCTTCCATTTTGGGAATACCGGTTCCGCAGTATACTTTGTCATCTTCATCGATGGTACCGCTTCCATCTACATCCACGAAGCGAATATCACCGGCCTTGGCATTGGGTTGAAGGCGTTCACCATTCTGATTTACGTAACTTTCTGCTTCGGCATCAGTTTGGAAGATGCCTGCCGTGCGGTATAGGTAGAAGCCACTGATGGGTTTCCCTTCTTTGGCGTATGCAGGCACGTGGTCAGTATCCCAAAGCAGACCGGTAGAAGGCAGTGCTTGACCTTTGTCGGCCAATTCCACCACTTCGTTCTTGGTAGTGGAGAAGTTGAAGCCAATGTTGTATTCAAAATCTTTCACTTTATCGCTCCAGTTCAGTTCTAGTTCGATACCATTATTACGGATTTTGCCTACATTCAGGATGGGATTTTCGTAACCGGCAGAGGGCGAAAGACGTTTCGTGATGAGTAGGTCTTCCGTTTGGTTAATGTAATAGTTGATACTACCGGTCAAGCGGTTGTTGAACATCCCGAGGTCGAAACCGATATTCTTGGTATCAGTAGTTTCCCATTTTAATCCGCGGTTTTCCATTTCCCATGAAGCGGAACCTTGCCAAGCATTACCACCTTGGATGTAACCGCCTTCCCAACGATTGGAATTGGTGATAAGAGGCTGAAAGTCATAGTAACCCAGCGCATTCTCATTACCTAAACGTCCCCAACTGGCACGGAACTTTAAATTGTTAACAACACCTTCTTTCGGAAAGAAATTTTCTTCGCTGATTCTCCATCCCACGGCCACAGAGGGGAAGCAACCCCAACGGTTCTCAGAGCCGAATTTAGATGAACCATCGTAGCGCATGGTAGCTTGCAATAGGTATTTTCCTGCAAAGGAGTAGTTTACACGACCGAAGAAAGATGCGCGGTTGTATTTGTATTTTGTTCCGTCCCCCGAGAATGTACCTCCCGCACCGGAGTCGATGGTACTGAAACTGGGGTCGAGGAAGCCTGCAGCTTCGTCTTTGGATGCAAGGTTTCCGTTTTCATCTACATAGTATTTGGATGTCTTGCCTTCTACACCTACACCGTTGTCAGTATATTTGGTAGTCGTGATGGATGAACCCACCATGGCGGTAACACTGTGTTTGCCGAAATCTTTATTGAAGTTCAGTACGTTATCTATCACTTGCTCTTCCCAGTAATAGGTGCCTTCGTAAGAATAAGGATACAGATAGGGTGACTGGGCATTGGAGGTGAAATCAGGATAGTGTTGCGTATAGCGATAGTGTGTACCGCGATAAGCATAGCTAGTTTTGAAGTTGAGGAAAGAAGTCAACTTTACGCCCAGTGATACGTTGGCATTGGTATAGAAGTTCTTGGTAGCTGCTTCTCTAAAGTGATGGTCGGCCATTACGTTGTTGGAAGCAGGTAGTCCCATGTTGCCGGCTAATGCATAGCCGTATTTTTCGTTTTCGTCATAAACGGGCATAAGAGGTGAACTGTTATACATTTCGCGTAGACTGTACTGCGGCTGGTGGCTTTTGGTATAGCGGAAGCTTAAGTTGGCATCGATGTCGAAGATGTATTTGCTCATGTGCATTTTCATGCGGGCATTATCTTGGCGGAAGCTATTGCCAAGAAAGATACCCTTGTCATCAGCATGGTTGTAGGATACGGAGTATTGGGCCGTTTCGCTACCGCCGCGCACACTGAACATATAATTCTGCGAAAGTCCGTTGCGGAGCATTTGGTCTTGCCAGTTGGTATTGATACCGGTATCGGTTGTGCAATATGCAGGAATACTTTCTGCTTCATTGGGGAACTGGGTATTGTAGTTCTCGAACATTGTTTTGATGTTCTTCTTGTATTGTTCAGCGTTCACCATTTCCAATTTGTTGGCAACGGTGGTCATGCTTAGGTAGGTGTTGAAGTCGATGTGTGTTTCGCCTTTCTTTCCGTTCTTGGTAGTGATGATAACTACACCATTGGCAGCCACTGAACCATAGATAGCCGCTGCGGCACCGTCCTTTAGCACTTCCATACTTTGGATATCTTGTGGGTTTACGTTGTTGATGTCACCAGGAAATCCATCAATGATGTAGAGGGGTTCGTTACTGCCGAATGACTTCACACCACGTATCTTTACTGATATGCTTGCACCTGCATTACCACCGGCTTTCATAATGTTTACACCGGCAATCTTACCTTGCAATGCCTCTGCGGGATTGGTTGTGGCACGCTTAGTTAGTTCTTCAGTATCTACTGAAGAAATAGCGCCTGTCATGTCGCTCTTTTTCATCGTACCATAGCCGATAACGACTACTTCGTCCAGCATCTCGGTATCCTCTTTCAAGGTAACGTTCAGATGCTTTTGACCATTTAAAGGGATCTCTTGGGTTGTATAACCCACATAAGAAATAACAATTGTAGCTTTAGGAGAAACACTTAAGGAGAAGTTACCGTCAATGTCAGTGATTACTCCATTCGTAGTACCTTTCTCTAAAACACTGGCACCGATTACGGTTTCGCCAGTTGCGTCGACCACGGTACCCGTTAACTCAATGTTCTGTGCTAATGCGCTAACAGGGAGCATAAAAGCAAAGAAGAAAAGCAGTTGAATTACTCTTTCTTTGAAATAATTACTTTTACTCATGTGAATAAGTTTTTAAGGTTAATAATTTGGTTTTTCACGGTGCTAAATTATGAATCACCAGGGAAGGTGGCGAATAAATAACGCCTACAAATAGCCTACAAAAAGGGTTTCTTAACAGTTTTATAATCTACAATTATTTTTATAATCAGTTGATATACAGCGATGTGTTTGGCATATGCATATCTACAAAACGGTGTATGAGAAAAGTAATGCTAAATAAGTGTTTATAGCCTTTTATGCTATCTCTCTATTACTAATTATCGGAAAATATTCATCATATTCTGTCTTTCTGCTAAAGCTATCGTTATAGGGTTCATCGCATTCATCGATTTGCGGCAAAGACGTTACTGCAGGGCGATAGCGGGTGAAGGCAGGGTGCTTTTGTGCGTTTTTCATTGCTTTCAGCCTTCACCAAGATTTTTAAGACGCGGGCCGGGCGGATAAAGCGGGTTTAAACTCAACCATAAGTTCTTAAAGTCTCAATTACCTATTGTTATCCTCTCAATCCTTCGGTTTTATCCGATGAAGAACGGCGAGTTAAGAGTGAACGACTGGAGTTGTTCAATCGGCCGACTCCAGTTGTTCGATCGGCTGACTCCAGTTGTTCGATCGAACGACTCCAGTCGTTCACTTTAAACTCCTTAACAAAGCAGGGATAAGTAGGTGACTTTCATCTATTAAGAAGCATTGTTCTACTTGAGAAACGTTTCTTCTTACCCGGGAAGAGTTCTGTTTGTAGTTTAGACTGGGTGATGAAGGGGTGAATCCCTTTTGAAAACTATAAAATCAGATGTTCTGCAAGTAGTCCGTCAGGTCTTCTTCCGAAGAGAGGTTCAGGGACTTGCGCAGGCGGTAGCGGTTCATGTTGATGGTTTTGGGAGTGGTACCAGTTAGCATGGAAATCTCTTTGGTGGACAGGTTTACTCTTAGCAGGGTGGCAAGATACTTTTCGCCCTGTGTCAGCTTGGGGTGAAGGGTTACTAACCTTTGCAGGAATTCGTTGTTTTTATCCTCGATGTTCGTCAGCAGGGTGCTGTTGGTCTTGTCGCCGCTTTGGCATTGGCTGATAAAGGTATTGATTCTTTTCAGATGGGGGACGAGGCTCTGGGCATCCATCTTATAACCTTCCTTTATCATTTCACGTATTTTGTCCAGCAGTTCATTGCGGCTACGCAGGAAGACGGCGAAGCTGGTGGCTTCCTGGCGACTGGAATGCAAAGCGTTCTGTACATTCTGCAACTCCAGTTCTTGCTGGTGTAGTTTTAACTCCGAGACTTCGCGTTCGGACATTTCCAGTTGGTAGCGGGCTTCTACCAATTGGACGTCTTTCCGGCGTTTGTACCACTTATACAGGAAGATACTGACGGCTATGCCAAGCACCAGCACACTGCCCAGAAGCCACAGGTTGCGTTTCAGTATCTCAATCTTGTAAGTCTGTTCCTGCATTTCAGTGGCATACTTCTGGTCTTGGTATCTTTTGTAAGAGATTTCTTGCTCGATGTTGCGCAGTTTGTTGCTGCTTTGCAAGTCCTTGCTCAGGTGGTACATCTTTTCGAGGTACTTATAGGCCTGGGCGTAGTCGCCTATGGCAGCATATACCATGGCGGAATACTCGTAATTGTCGCATATCAGTTCGCGGGCACCGATGTTATGGGCGTATTCGTGGGCTTTGTGCAGGGCTTCCAGGGCCTGGGGGTATTGCTTGCCGTAATAATACTGTTTTCCCATATTGTTGTAGTTCTCGCCCAGCGACCACTGTGCGTCCAGGTTCTTGTTGATGGTGATGGCTTCGCGGATAAAAGATAATTTCTCTTCCGTATTCCCCTGGTACAAGCAGAGATTGTTCAGGTTGGTGGCAATCTCTTTCAGGTTCCGTTGGGCACGGTTGATGGCGAGGGCACGCTGGAAGAAACGTTCGGCAACTACAAACTCGTTGAGGAAGTGGTGCATCACTCCGCGCTCGTTGTAGCAGCCGGCTATGGCGGTGGAGTCGCCGATGGCTTTGAAGATGGAAGTTGCCTTGTCGTTCAGTTCGATGGCTTTGTTGTAGTCGCCCAGTTTGCTGTACACGCGTCCCATGAGGGAGTAGAGTTGGGCGTTCTGTTTCTTGTTGGCAGGATTGATGTATTTTTGGGTATCGTATAGATTTTTGATGCTCAGGTCGAAGTTGCCTAATAACTGTTCGGCTTGGCAGTAGAGCAGCATAGCTTGGGCGCGGGTTTCGTTGGGCTTATCTTCGGGAAAGAAGGCAACAGCCTGTGAGGCATAATAAGATGCCTGCTTGGGATTATTGTACAAATACCGCTGAGCTTGCTCAATCAGAGTTTGGACTTGTCTTATATCTTGGGCTTGTAGGGAAGGTGCTGTTAATAAAAAACAGGCAAGTAGTAGATATAGTGCTTTCTTCATGGTATCGTATGTTTCTGCAAATCTAATTATTTTTCCTCAAAACTCTGTTTTACCTTCGGAAAGATTTATCTTTGCTGCTCAATTATAACGATATATATGTTATTACCCTATCTGAATAAAGATTTAATAGAGGCCGGTTGCGATGAGGCTGGTCGTGGCTGTCTGGCGGGTGCGGTGTATGCTGCTGCTGTCATCCTGCCCAAGGACTTCGAGAACGAACTGTTGAACGACTCCAAACAACTGACCGAAAAGCAACGCTATGCCTTGCGCGAAGTGATAGAAAAGGAAGCCCTGGCATGGGCGGTAGGCATTGTCTCTCCGGAAGAAATAGATAAGATAAACATCCTCAATGCTTCCATTCTTGCCATGCACCGCGCTGTAGACCAGTTGCAGCTGCGTCCGCAACATCTGCTCATCGATGGCAACCGCTTCAAGAAGTACCAGGATGTGCCGCATACCACCGTCATAAAAGGGGATGGAAAATATCTCTCCATCGCTGCCGCTTCCGTCCTTGCCAAGACTTATCGTGACGACTATATGAACCGTCTGCACGAAGAATTCCCTTATTACGACTGGAATCATAACAAGGGATACCCCACCAGAAAGCATCGCGCCGCCATTGCAGAGCGGGGGACTACCCCCTATCACCGCATGACGTTCAATCTGCTGGGGGACGGACAGCTGACGCTGGATTTCGGATAAATAGCCTTAATATACATATTAAGTATTAAGTATAAGGATGTAATCAATTAATTTGAAATCATTTGATTTGAAATTGATTGATTACATCCTTTTTGTATTCTCTAAAGTACAATTATTGCTCCTTTTTGTATTTTACAGAATACAAACCTCTGCCTTTAGAACCACTTGATCTTCCTGAACCATACAAACGTCAGTGCCGATAATACTGCCGAGAGGAGAATAATCAGTACGAATGCATGTGGGAAACCTTCCAGATGAATATCTACATTCATGCCGTAGAAGCTGGCAATCAACGTAGGGATCATCAGGGTAATGGAAAGACTCGTCATGCGTTTCATGATGGCATTCACGTTGTTGGAGATGATGGAAGCGAAAGCATCCATGGTTCCCGTGAGGATGTCGCTGTAAATATTGACGGTGTTGTATGCTTGCTTTAGTTCGATAACTACGTCTTCGAGCAGTTCCATGTCGAGGTAGTTGGTGTCCTGGAAGATTTTCTTCAGTCGTCCTATCATTACTTCGTTGCCACGGATGGAAGTGTTGAAGTAAACCAGCGTCTTTTGCAGTTTCATCAGTTGGAGCAGGTCCTCGTTGCGGATGCTTTTTTCCAGCTCCTTTTCGGCGGTGGCTACGTCGTTGTTGATTTGTTTCAGATACTTCAGGAACCAGGCGGCGGAAGAATAGATAAGCCGCAGGATCAGGTCCAATTTGTTGCCGACCACGATATTTTTCCGGCGGGTGTGCTGGATGAAGTCTGAAATCATTTCCGTGTGATGGTAACATACCGAAACGATAATCCCGTCGTTGGTGATGATACCGATGGGGACGGTGATGAAGGGAACGCCGCTTTGGTTGCTCTGCATCGGGATACGCAGGATGGTGAGCAGCCAGTTGTCTTCGGTCTCCGTACGCGGGCGTTCGTCCACGTCGGCAATGTCTTCCAGAAATGATTCGGGAACTCCCAGTTCTTGGGTGAGGAATTGAAAATCGTTGTCGTCAGGGCATTCTACGTTTACCCAGCAGTTGGGTTGCCACTCGTTTTTTTCGATAAAGCCGTTTTCGCTGTAGAGATACTTTCTCATGTTTAGCCTCCTTTCTTTAGTGCGGACAGAGGCATTGCGACCAACGGCTCCGTTCGCTTTAATGGTGAATACTATTGCACGTTCGCGGGATTGAATCGTCCATATTTCCTATTTTTTGTTTATAAAGCGAGGCAAAAGTACATAAATCATTTGAAAGACTACGCTTTAACCGCCGTTTTTTGTAACTTTGCACCGCGAAAATAGTTCCCTTTCATATAGAACGTTTTCGCGGTAGAAAAAGATTGTACAATTAAATTCAATGAATATTATGAGTAAGAAAGCCCTTTTAATGATTCTTGATGGCTGGGGTGTCGGCGATCAAGGCAAAGATGATGTGATTTTCAATACGCCTACTCCGTACTGGGACAGCCTGTTGGCTACTTATCCGTACTCCGAACTTCAGGCAAGCGGTGAGAACGTTGGTTTGCCCGACGGACAGATGGGTAACTCCGAAGTAGGCCACCTCAATATCGGTGCCGGACGCATCGTTTACCAGGATCTGGTGAAGATTAACCGCGCTTGTGCCGACGGCAGCATCCTGAAGAACAAGGAAATCGTTTCTGCTTTCTCTTATGCCAAAGAAAATGGCAAGAATATCCACTTCATGGGATTGACTTCCAACGGTGGTGTACACAGTTCTTTCGACCATTTGTTCAAACTTTGCGATATCTCCAAGGAGTATGGCATCGAGAATACTTTCATCCACTGCTTCATGGATGGCCGTGATACCGACCCGAAGAGCGGTAAAGGCTTTATCGAACAACTGACCGCTCATTGCGAGAAGTCAGCCGGCAAGATTGCTTCCATCGTAGGCCGTTTCTATGCAATGGACCGCGACAAGCGTTGGGAACGCGTGAAGGTGGCTTACGATCTGCTGGTGAACGGTGAGGGCAAGGTTGCTTCGGATATGGTTCAGGCTATGCAGGAGTCTTATGATGAAGGCGTTACGGATGAGTTCATCAAGCCGATAGTCAATGCGAACTGCGACGGTACTATCAAGGAAGGTGATGTGGTAATCTTCTTCAACTACCGTAACGACCGTGCCAAGGAATTGACTGTAGTCCTGACTCAGCAAGATATGCCGGAACAGAGCATGCACACTATCCCGGGCTTGCAGTACTATTGCATGACTCCGTACGATGCATCTTTCAAGGGTGTTCATATCCTCTTCGACAAGGAAAATGTTCAGAATACTTTGGGCGAGTATCTGGCTGCCAATGGCAAGACTCAGCTTCACATTGCCGAGACAGAGAAGTATGCTCACGTTACATTCTTCTTCAACGGCGGTCGCGAGACTCCGTACGATGCAGAAGAGCGTATCCTGGTTCCCTCTCCCAAGGTGGCTACTTACGACTTGAAGCCGGAAATGAGCGCTTACGAAGTGAAAGACAAACTGGTTGAGGCTATCAATACCAAGAAGTTCGACTTCATCGTTGTGAACTATGCCAACGGTGATATGGTAGGTCATACCGGTATCTACGAAGCCATCGAGAAAGCGGTAAAAGCCATCGACGAATGTGTGAAAGATACCGTAGAAGCAGCCAAGGCCAACGATTACGAAGTTATCATCATCGCCGACCACGGCAATGCCGACCACGCTTTGAACGAAGACGGTACTCCGAACACCGCTCACTCGCTGAATCCTGTTCCCTTTGTTTATGTAACAGCGAACAAGGATGCCAAGGTTGAAAACGGTGTATTGGCAGACGTTGCTCCTTCTATCCTGCATATCCTGGGAATGAAGCAGCCGGCTGATATGACGGGAAAAGACTTGATAAAGTAAGTAAATAATTATTCTTAGGCACGGATTACGCGGGTTTCACGGATTCTTTTTGTAAAGTCAGTGAAATCCGTGTAATCCGTGCCTTTTTAATATTCAGAGAGTTATGCTGCAAATTGGCGATACAGTTGTAAGCCTTGATGTGCTGCGCGAGAAGTTTATTTGTGACCTTGGCGCTTGCAAAGGTGCGTGTTGCATTGAAGGAGATGCCGGAGCGCCGGTGGAGTTGGATGAAATAGAGAAGCTGGAAGAAGTATTGCCCGTCATTTGGGACGAGCTTGCGCCCGAAGCGCGTGCCGTCATAGATAAACAGGGGGTGGTTTATACCGACAGGGAAGGAGACCTGGTGACTTCTATCGTCAATAACAAAGATTGCGTCTTTACCTGCTACGATGAGAAAGGCTGCTGCTACTGCGCTATCGAGAAAGCCTACCGGGAAGGGAAAGTGAACTTCTATAAACCCGTATCCTGCCATCTTTATCCAATCAGAATAGGAGACTATGGCGTCTATAAAGCTGTCAATTACAACCGGTGGGATGTCTGCAAGGCTGCCGTGTTACTCGGTCAGAAAGAGAATCTTCCGGTTTATAAGTTTCTGAAAGAACCGCTGATTCGCAAGTTCGGCGAGGACTGGTATGCCGAACTGGAACTGGTGGCGGAAGAGATGAAAAAGCAGAATATGCTATAAACAGATTACCCTACTCAATGAATTAATATGAAACGCGACATATATAAGAAAACACAAATGCTCAGAACTATATTGATACTGTCCTTTCTGCTGTTTGCAACATTGGTCAGTGCACAGCAACCACTGGCCGAGGTCAGTTTGGAGTATCAGAAAGAAGGAAATAGATACCTTCATAACGGAAAGCCGCTGGATGGCTGCTACAAAGTAAGCTACTTTACCGATAACTTTGTAGCGCGTTACTACATCGCCAATTTTAAGGACGGGGTGCAAGGAGATACTATCCGCCACTATGATACGAAAAGTGACGCTCTTCTGAATGAGGACATTCGCTTGAATAATCGTGAGACTCTTCATCGAAAGTTCTTCTTCGATGGCAGTCTTTTTGAGGAGTACCGTACTACAAGCAAAGGAAGGGAAGGTATTTATGAAGAATGGTATAAAAACGGTAATTTGCGTAGAAGGTGCGAGTACGTTGACGGAATGCTCAATGGAAACAGTTCTTATTGGGAAGATGATGGCCGGCTTATAGAAGTCCTGAGGTATAAAGATAATTTGCAGGATGGCTGGTCGACATCCTGGATATACGAAGAAACAATGACCAGTGTCCGCGCCATTGAAATGGTGTGTAGTCTCTATAAAGAAGGTGGGTCACCTGTGGTTGAGGAATGCTACGCTCTTGACGTAGAGCCGAGGTCTTTGGTCAAGCGTACTGTCTTTGACCAGTCAGGGGAGATATATTCGGCCCTTAAGGATGGATGTGATTCTACCTGCGTCGATAGTTTGGAAGATGTCATTGAGGTACGCGATTATAAGCAGGGCAAACTGCTGTCAGTAGAGCGTTTTACCTATGATTGGACGCCTCACGGCGTTTTCGAAACTTACTATGATTTTGATGGTGGTGGAATTGCATCAAGAAAACGTTATGAGTGGGGCAAAGTAGTGGCAGAGGTTTATTACGACTCCGAACCGCAGACAGATATGGAACAAACATCACTCACACCAGCTATGTGTGCCGACCTTAAACGGCAATCGCGTAACTCCAAGTACTTTGGAGAGGGCGATGACAGACGTCCGCTCATTATCCGTAACCGGTTTGGTGACGAAATTCTCAATGTGTCCGATGATGAAGGCCGGAGATACGAATACTATGGCTATGATCCGAAGCAGATGCTTCACCTTGCCTTTTCGAGTAAGGGCGATTTCTATAATGTTTGTTATTATGTTGTGCATGACGATGGGGTAAGCTTATCTCTTCCGGTTGACCAGGTAGCTGTGAATGGCGATGTGGGAACGATTGTCACCGCAAAGCGGTTGTTTGATGGTGAAGACGAACTGGTTTTTTATAGATGCTTTTCGGAAGGTGATGGAGTGTATTTCACCCCCGTTTTCGAATACACCGCGCCACACCCTCTTCAGTTCATCCATATGTATTGGGTGGGCGATTATGCTCTGGTTCTGGAATATAAGGACGGTGGTGTCCGGTTGGACTTCGCTCCGGGCCTATTCGAGCTGATAGATGAGTTTGAATAAAGAAAAGCCCCGGCCGGCAGGAGTATCCTGCCCATCCGGGGCTTCTTCGTTGTAAGATGTGAGGTTGGTTAATAAAAAACGTATTGCTCAGTGGTTAAATACTAAAACTAATTATTAACAACTAATCATTAACCACCGATCTTATGCATCGATATTTGCATACGTTGCATTCTTTTCAATGAAATCGCGACGTGGGCCTACGTCTTCACCCATCAACATGGAGAAAATGAAATCGGCTTCGGCTGCGTTTTCAAGATGTACTTGTTTCAACATACGGTTTTCCGGGTTCATGGTTGTTTCCCACAACTGTTCCGGGTTCATTTCACCCAAACCTTTGTAGCGCTGGGTGTGTACGGCGTTTTCAGAACCGCCACCGTAGGTGTCGATAAACTTTTGGCGCTGTTGGTCGGTCCAGCAATACTCTTTCACCTTGCCTTTGGTACAAAGATAAAGCGGTGGAGTAGCGATGTACAGGTAACCCTGCTGAATCACTTGCGGGAAGTAGCGGAAGAAGAGCGTCATGATCAGTGTGTCGATGTGTGATCCATCGACGTCGGCATCGGTCATGATG
>OGZX01001876.1_pt1 | contig 18992 bp, 12 predicted proteins | sample 1576881 | NCBI WGS metagenome assembly OGZX01 (sample SAMEA3541542, study PRJEB24748) | human gut metagenome | biome: human gut; feature: human-associated habitat; material: faeces | place: China | collected 2012
TGGGGTGGCTTAGCCCTCAATGCGGCGGCTATCGATACCCGCATCAAAGCAACGGTAACTTCGACGATGTACGACATGAGTCGCGTCAATGCCAACGGTTATTTCGACTCGATGGATGCCGATGCCCGTTACGAACTCCGCAAACAACTCAACGCTCAACGGACAGAGGATGCAAAGAACGGTACGTATGCGCTTGCCGGTGGTGTAATCGATCCGCTACCCGCCGATGCTCCACAGTTTGTGAAGGACTACTACGACTACTACAAGACCGAACGCGGTTATCATCCCCGTTCACTCAACTCGAATAATGGCTGGAACAAAACATCGGCTTTGCCGTTCATCAACATGCCGCTGCTTTCATACAGCGATGAGATCCGCAGTGCCGTACTTGTAATGCATGGAGAGAAAGCTCACTCTCGTTATTTCAGCGAAGATGCTTTCAAAAAGTTACAGGGCGACAATAAAGAACTAATGATTATCCCCGGAGCGAGTCATGTAGATTTATACGACCGTATGGATATAATCCCTTTCGACAAGATAGAAATATTCTTCAACAACTATCTGAAATGACAGATCGATGACTTCTTGTTACCGCCGTAATAGCTACGGCGGTAACTAAGATATACCCAGTAATTCCACCTCGAAGATCAATGTGGAGAAAGCAGGGATCGGACCCGACGGGCGATTACCATATCCCAATGTATAGGGAATATATATGATCCACTTATCTCCCACATGCATTTGTTGAAGAGCCTGTTGCCATCCATCTATCACCTGATTCAGGCGAAATGCCTCAGGGAAGTTGCGCTGCCGGGAGTTATCGAACTCACGACCATCGATCAACGTACCGCGGTAATGAACGGAAACGACACTGCTCGGTTGTGGAGAAACAGTACCTGTCCCCTGCTCCACCACTTTATATAACACACCTCCCGGTAACTTTACAACGCCTTCTTGCAAAGCAATCTCCGTCAGGAATTGAATATTCTTTTCTTTATACTCTTCCTTCTTATTTTTGGCCATATTTCCTTCCTGTTAATTTCACTTTGTCGGCAAAGATAACCCATTTCATTTAAAACCAATCCGTTCCTTTTGCTGTTATGAATTAAATCTAAACAAAAAATTATGCACATAAGTACATGGTGTTATGCTATGCTCTGTCTTTTTTTCCCAATGACGCTAGTGGCACAGACGGAGCATAAGTACCTCGATCACGCATTGCCGGAAGCGTGGCAGGAGAACGACAGTAATTTCCAACAGACTCTCCCCGTTGAAGATAACTGGTGGAGAAACTTTAATGATCCGGTATTGGACTCCCTGATTGACGTAGCCGTGAAACAGAACTATTCTGTGCAAATGGCGGCCGATCGTATCGCTATGGCGAAAGCCAATCTTCGTATACAGCAAGGTAGCTACGCACCTACCCTCGGACTTTCTGCCGGATGGAACCGACAGCAGACCAGCGGCAACACCAGCAGCCTGCCACAGACGACGAGCCAATATGCCGATGCTGCACTCTCCATGAGCTGGGAACTGGATGTATTCGGCAGTATCCGTAACCGGGTGAAAGCACAAAAAGAAAACTTTGCAGCGTCGAAAGAAGAGTATAATGCCGTGATGGTTTCCCTTTGTGCCCAGGTGGCTACGGCTTATATCAATCTGAGGGAGATGCAGCAGGAAATGGAGGTAGTGACACAAAACTGCCTGTCTCAGCAAGCCGTCGTAGAGATCACAAAGAAAAGATACGAAACCGGACTTGTCTCCAAGCTGGATGTGGCACAGGCGCAATCGGTCTATTACAGCACCAAGGCGTCATTGCCGGCACTGGAAGCTGGCATTATCCAATATACCAATTCGCTCGCCGTATTGATGGGATTATATCCCCAGGATGTAAAACACCTGATGGATACACCTCGCCCATTGCCCAATTACATCGAGACAGTCGGCATCGGTATCCCTGCCAATCTGCTTCTCCGCCGGCCGGATATCCGTTCTGCCGAACGCCAGGTAAATGCACAGGCTGCCACTTTGGGAGCATCTAAATCCGACTGGTGGCCTCAGGTCTTTGTCAAAGGTTCGATCGGGTTTGCATCGCATGATATCGATAAGATTGCTAATCACAACAGCCTGACTTACGAGATCGCCCCGGCTATCTCCTGGAATTTCTTCCAGGGAGGGAAACTGGCACAATCCACCCGGCTTGCCAAAGCCCAGCTGGATGAGACAATACGCCAATTCAACCAGACGGTGCTCACCTCCGTACAGGAAGTCGACAATGCTATGAATGCCTATAAGAACTCGGTCAAACAGATCGTTGCCCTCCGCGAAGTAGTCAACCAGGGACAGCAGACGCTCGACCTGTCACTCGACCTCTATAAACAGGGACTGACGCCTTTCCAGAACGTGCTGGACGCGCAACGCTCCTTGCTCTCCTACGAGAATCAACTGACGCAAGCGAAAGGCTCCTCGCTGCTCAACCTGATAATGCTATATCAGGCGCTCGGCGGAGGCTGGAGTAGTGATTGAGATCCTGCATCAAATGATTTTGCCACAGGCTTGGCAGAGTTCTGCCATAGGTATGGCAAAACACAAAGTCAGTTATCCAATAACGCCGGGATGAAGAGATCATCCACAAAACTAATAATTATAAATATGAATACAACAACTAAAATCGCCCTAGTCTCCCTGTCTCTCCTTCTGCTGGCATCCTGCAAAGGGAAAAAGCAGCCGACAGAAATGCCTGCCCCGTCCATCAGCGTAACAACACCGGAGATTAAAGATATTACATTGACTAAAGATTATCCGGGTTATTTAAGCTCCGAGCTGATGGTAAACCTCGTATCCCGCGTAAACGGATACCTTCAGACTTCACATCTCAAGCCAGGTAGTAAAGTCCGGAAAGGAGACCTCATCTTCGTGATCGAACCGGATACCTACAAAGATAATGTCACCCAGGCGGAAGCTGCACTGAAAACTTCCAAAGCTCAGCTGGACTATGCCCAGAGCAATTATGAGCGAATGAAAGAAGCAGCCAAAAGCGGAGCCGTCAGCCAGATCCAGGTCTTGCAGGCTCAATCGACCGTGGCAGAGATGGAAGCCTCCGTACGTAATTCGGAAGCCGAACTGAATACCGCCCGGACTAATCTGGGATATTGCTATATCCGCGCCCCGTTCGACGGACGGATCACCCGCGCCAGCTACGATATCGGCAACTATATAAACGGAGCGGCCCAACCTGTCACACTGGCCACTTTGTATAAAGACGACCTGATGTATGTAAACTTCAACATCGAGGACAACCAGTTTATGAAGATGATGATCACGGCCGCTCAGAACGACTCCACCGTGAAACTTCCCGAAACAATCTCCGTACATCTGGGAGATAACGGACGACAGAACTACACAGGCCGGCTGGATTACCTTTCTCCCAACGTAGACCTCTCGACCGGGACACTGAATGTCCGCGCCAATCTCGATAACAAGGACGGGGAACTGAAAAGCGGATTATACGTCACCATCACCCTCCCTTACAGCGAAAAGAAAGACGCCGTCCTGGTGCGCGATGCCTCCATCGGTACCGACCAGCTGGGAAAATACCTTTATATCGTCAATGATTCCAATATCGTACGATACCGCCATATAGAACCGGGACAACTGGTGGACGACACGCTGCGGCAGGTCATCAGCGGGATCGAACCGAACGAACGTTACGTCACCACCGCTTTATTGAAAGTTAGGGACGGAATGAGTATTACCCCCATAAAATAAGAACGTCATGGTAAAATTCTTTATAAACAGACCGATCTTTGCCACCGTTCTTGCCCTGATCATTGTGGTAGCAGGACTGGTCACACTCAACGTATTACCCATCGCCCAATATCCGGATATCACGCCGCCTACCGTACAGGTCTCGGCCGTTTATCCGGGGGCAGATGCACAAACGGTCTCACAGACCGTCGGATTACCGATCGAACAACAGGTGAACGGTGTGGACGGAATGCTCTATATGAGTTCCAATTCCTCCAGTTCAGGCGCCTATTCACTGACCATCACATTCGCAGTCGGTACGGATATCGACATGGCGACCGTCATGGTACAGAACCGTGTCAGCATCGCGCAAAGCAGCCTTCCGGAAGCCGTGATCGTACAAGGTATCACGACCCGCAAACAATCGTCGAACATTGTGATGATGCTTTCACTGACCTCTAAAGATCCCCTCTATGACGGGCTTTATCTGAGCAATTATGCCAGCCTGAATCTGACCGACCAGCTGGCCCGCCTGCCGGGAGTCGGTTCAGTGAATGTCATGGGAGCCGGTAGTTACAGTATGCGTATCTGGCTCGATCCCGAAGTCATGCGTATCCGTAACCTGACGCCCGATATGGTCTTTCAGGCCATCTCTACCCAGAACAGGCAGGTATCCGCCGGTTATGTCGGCCAACCGATCGCGCAGGCAAACAATCCTTATCAATATACCCTGACGGTAAAAGGCCGATTGACCACTCCGGAAGAGTTCGGAAATATCATCATACGGACTGAACAAGGCGGCAAAATACTCCGCCTGAAAGATATCGCCCGTACTGAGCTGGGCAGTTCCTCTTACAATGTGACCTCCCAGCTAAAAGGACAACAGGCGGCAGCGATTGCCATCTACCAGTTACCGGGTTCCAACTCGTTGGAAGTATCCAAAGCCGTACGGGCGAAAATGGAAGAAATAGCCGCTACCCTGCCGCAAGGTGTTGAGTATAATGTAACACTCGACACGACGGAAGTCATAAACGCCTCCATCGACGAAGTATTAGTAACCTTCCTGGAGACAACTGCATTGGTCGTCCTGGTTATCTTCCTCTTCCTCCAGAACTTCCGGGCAGTAATTATTCCTTGCCTCACCATCCCTGTTTCATTGATAGGAACACTGGCTGTAATGGGGGCGCTGGGATTCTCGGTCAACACCTTGACATTGTTCGGGTTAATACTGGCTATTGCCATTGTGGTGGATGATGCGATCGTGGTCGTCGAGAACTCGTCGCGATACATGGACACGGGGAAATATACGGCACGCGAAGCAGTGACCAAAGCGATGGGCGAGATTGTCGGACCGATCGTCGGTGTCGTACTGGTCTTATTGGCGGTATTTATCCCGACGACCTTTATTGGCGGTATCTCCGGGCAGCTTTACAAACAATTCGCCCTGACCATCGCAGCCGCAACCGTATTGAGCGGTATCAACTCATTGACGTTGACACCGGCTCTCTGTGCCTTATTCCTGCAAGTCACCAAAGATCCGACCTTTTTCGTATTCAAAGCGTTCAATAAAGTATATGACAAGACACAAAAAGTTTACGACGATGTGGTCGACCGCATGCTGAAACATCAGATCGTCACACTGGTCATCTTCCTGATCGTCTCAGCTGCAGCAGCTATTCTGTTCATGCGCTGGCCGTCTACTTTCATTCCGGAAGAAGATGACGGATACTTCCTGGTTTCAACCCAGTTGCCTCCGGCAGCCAGTCTGCCCCGTACACAGGAAGTAAGCCGGAAAATCAACAAGATACTCGACAGTTATCCGGAGGTCAAAACCTATATGGGTATCAGCGGTTTCTCCGTAATGGGAGGCGGCGAATTATCGAATGCCGGAACCTATTTTGTCGTACTGAAAAACTGGAATGAACGGAAAGGGAAAGGTCATACGGCACAAGATGTCGTCACCCGCTTTAACCGGGAAGCCTACGGTATCCAGGAAGCACAGATATTTGCCCTGGTCCCTCCTGCCATCCCTGGCCTGGGTGCTTCCGGCGGCCTGCAACTGCAACTGGAAGACCGCAAGAATCTGGGACCGACCGAAATGCAGCATGCCATCGAAACGCTGCTGGAAACCTATCATACCAAGCCTCAACTCCTGAGTTTATCCAGTATGTATCAGGCCAATGTGCCGCAATACCGACTGAACATAGACCGCGATAAAGTACAGTTGCTGGGATTACAATTGAGTGATGTTTTCTCGACATTGAGTTATTATATGGGAGCCGCTTATGTAAATGACTTTGTCGAGTTCGGACGCATCTACCAGGTGAAGATCGAAGCCAGCGGACAGGCTCAGAAAGTGATCGACGACGTTATGCGGTTAAGCCTGGAGAACAGTGCAGGTAAAATGGTTCCTTTCTCCGCCTTTACAGAAGCCGTACAACAGTTGGGACTGGACCAGATCAACCTGTATAATATGTATTCCTCTGCCTCCATCACCTGTATCGCCAACCCTAAATACAGTTCCGGAGAAGCCATACAGGCCATGGAAGAACTGATACAAGAACAACTGGGCGATAACTTCGGTTACGAATGGACCTCCGTCGCCTATCAGGAAACAAAAGCCGGATCGACTACGATCCTGATCTTCGGTATGGCATTACTGGTTGCCTTCCTCGTTCTTTCGGCACAGTACGAAAGTTGGACAAGCCCGCTGGCGGCCATCCTGGGATTACCGATCGCGTTGCTGGGTGCTATCCTGGGTTGCTTCATCATGGGTGTACCTGTCAGCGTCTACACTCAGATCGGTATTATCCTATTGATAGCCCTCTCCGCAAAGAATGGTATCCTGATCGTCGAGTTTGCCCGCGACTACCGTGCCGCCGGTAATTCCATCCGCGAATCGGCTCTCGAAGCCGGACACGTCCGCCTGCGCCCGATCCTGATGACCTCGTTTGCATTCGTGTTGGGCGTTATGCCGTTGCTGTTCGCTACTGGAGCCGGAGCTGCCAGCCGTGTCTCATTGGGTGCAGCCGTTGTATTCGGTATGGCGATCAATACGATCTTCGCCACTGCTTTCATCCCGAGCTTCTACGAATGGATGCAAACCATCCAGGAAAAGTGGCTGGATAAAGCGTCGCCCGACCAAATAAAACCAAAGTCTCAATCCTAACCACTAATGATGCAGAAAACGCAGAGTCTCGCAGATATTTTCGTTAATAATCAATATCATCTGCGTTTCTCTGCGTTCTGTTTATACTCCTATATACACTCTTAGAATGTGTTCATATAAATAGCTCTTATATACGTATCAAAATTACCTATTTGATTTCTGTTTAATAACATTTTACTTTTGTTCAGTAATCTAAAACAAATCACGTATAAGGTTGGTTACATGAATATTCAAGGTAAGATGTTGTCGGCTTTATACTAATAAAAAAATTATTTATGGAAAACAAAAAACTAACAGCAGCCAACGGTCGCCCCGTTGCAGACAATCAGAACTCACAGACAGTGGGTCCGCGCGGACAAATGGTGATACAAGATCCCTGGTTCCTGGAAAAACTAGCTCACTTCGACCGCGAAGTCATTCCTGAAAGACGTATGCATGCCAAAGGCTCCGGAGCATTCGGAACCTTTACCGTGACACACGACATTACTAAATACACAAAGGCTGTAATTTTTAGTGAAGTCGGTAAAAAGACAGACTGTTTCGTTCGCTTCTCTACCGTTGCCGGCGAACGCGGAGCTGCAGATGCAGAACGCGATATTCGTGGTTTCGCCATGAAGTTTTACACAGAAGAAGGTAACTGGGATTTAGTCGGAAACAATACACCGGTATTTTTCCTGCGCGATCCGTTAAAGTTCCCCGACCTTAATCACGCCGTCAAAAGAGATCCGAAAACAAACATGCGCAGTGCAAACAACAACTGGGATTTCTGGACATTGCTTCCGGAAGCATTACACCAGGTTACCATTACCATGAGTTCTCGCGGTATCCCTTATTCTTATCGCCACATGCACGGTTTCGGTAGCCATACTTATAGCTTTATCAATGCAAAGAACGAACGTATCTGGGTAAAGTTCCACCTGAGGACATTGCAGGGGATCAAGAACCTGACTGACCAGGAAGCAGAAGCGATCATCGCAAAAGATCGCGAATCGCATCAGCGTGACCTGTTTGAAAGCATTGAAAAAGGTGATTTCCCTAAATGGAAATTCCAGATCCAGCTAATGACGGAAGAACAGGCAGAAAACTACCGTATCAATCCGTTCGACCTGACAAAGGTATGGCCGCACGGCGATTTCCCGCTGCACGACGTTGGTATCCTCGAACTGAACCGTAACCCGGAAAATTATTTCGCAGATGTGGAACAAGCAGCCTTTAACCCGATCAACACGATAGAAGGTATCGGTTTCTCTCCGGACAAAATGCTTCAGGGACGTCTGTTCTCTTACGGAGATGCACAACGTTATCGCCTGGGTGTGAACTCTGAACAAATACCGGTAAACAAACCTCGTTGCCCTTTCCATGCTTACCATCGCGACGGAGCTATGCGCGTAGACGGTAATTACGGTTCGGCAAAAGGATATGAACCGAACAGTTACGGCGAATGGCAGGATTCTCCCGAAAAGAAAGAACCGCCTTTGAAAGCCAACGGCGATATCTACAATTATAACGAACGTGAATACGATGACGATTATTACAGCCAGCCGGGTGCTCTGTTCCGCCTGATGCCAGCCGACGAACAACAGGTTCTGTTCGAAAATACTGCCCGTCAGATCGGTGGAGCCGAATTGTTCATCCAGCAACGTCACGTACGCAACTGTTACAAAGCCGATCCTGCCTATGGCAAAGGTGTTGCTGATGCACTGGGCATCAGCCTGGAAGATGCTTTGAAGGAAACAAGATAGTATAAGTACCCCCTTGATAAATTCTGTTCAAAAAGAGAATGCCTACAATACCGGAAGGTAAAGAGGCATTCTTCTTTTTTGGATAATTACATACCTACATCACTCTTTCACACACCGAACAGAAAACCCTTCCATAGAAGCAATCGACAAATAAGTATCAAAAACAAACTTACTAGAATAATAGCCAGTTGCCAAATACCACATCTGATTGCTATTCATCGTACTTGACCATAGATTAAATTCTCCGCCTGTACCGATAAGCTCCCCTCTCCGCGTTTGTCCACTACGAGATCCGGATGAAGGAATGAAAATAGAGGCATAGTTATAAGGATTGTAAACAAGCATACCCGCATAACCAATATTTGTTTCATCTCCCACCATAGTTGGAATACGGTAAGTTGTTCCATTTACTGTTTCCGACATATAAATATTAAAACCCTCGTTGGATCTCCCTTGCGTATTTGGGATACGTATAGGTTTTCTGTCAAAATAACCATCTGCAATATATCCACGAAGCATATTACCATAATCAGAAGTCGCTACGCCATTTTGGGGATATAACCAAAAAGACTGACGCATCTCCGATCCCTCTATATAACCGGCATTACCATTCACTCCATCGGCCGGCCGGCGATAACCGGATGGACAAACATTCCTTGCATCACTATAATCTCCGGTTGAAGAATAATTACTCCATCCTACCTCACTGGCAGTGCCGACAGGATAATATGCCACATTCGAATTACCTTGAAAAAAATAACCACCCATAGAAGGGTATGAAGTATAAATTCCTCCATTTTGTACAACCTCTACTTTTTTTGCACCTCCCTTCACTGTAATATTATAAGGCTGTATCTTTACAGCTTTAGGACGTCTTGATAACACGACAGTTCCGCTATTTTCATCCGTTACAGGATCATACGGACGCATCAGATAATCAGGTTCTTCCCCCTGCCGTACATAGATCAGGTGAGTTCCTCCCGAATGAATGAAAGCTATCAATCCATAACGGGGAGCTGTTTCCTGACTACTCAATGTACTTTTCAAACCCACACGAAAATAGATATTGTCAGCTGTTCCTGTGACCAATGATTTACCTTTCTGATTCTCTGTGAAACAACAATTAGCCTCAATTGCTTCATCTGTAGAATACAGAGGTTCTTCCGGATCATAGCTTGTAGGATTATCCGGGTCATCCCAACCATACGGGTTTAGGGATATTTTGCTATCATTACTCTTATCTGTATCTAACTCTATAAAATCCTGCCCTACAATAACAACTGCAGTCCATTTTTTTGTCCGGTCTTTTTCAAAAGAACGGATACGAATAATACGTTCAGCCTTTTGATTCCAACGATGGAAAGTTCCGACAAAAGTATAAGGCCGTATTTGGGCTAATCCGGTATAAACATCCAGTTTTTCCTGATGAAACATCACTTTAGTCCGGCCATCATCCTTAGAACTTGCGACATAAAACTCTCCGTCACGCTCAGATACACTATTATTATATCCTACATTGGCTGAAACAAGGGCATATAGCTTACCTGTACGACTCTCATAAGATTCATTTCCGTTGTCTGTTCCATATTTTCCGGAATCATCTCCGAAAAGCACCTTATCTTTCATTTCCATGGCCCTGTTGCCAATCGTTACATTTTCAAACGACATTTCTTCCGGTACGGCAGGCAAAGTGCTGCGACGAATAACTTTTACCACTTTACTTAAATTGCCTATCCGGAAAATAAGGGAGCCTTCCGTCAAGTCCGGCGAACAGTTTATCTTTATCGGCTTATCTTTTGTCTCCGTAAGAGCCAATGATTGAGTCGTTTTGCCATCGCTAAAAGTCAATCCATTACCAGAAGTTGTCACAGAGCCTTCCCCCCAGGCGGTTACCCCATCAGTCGGAACGGTATAACTAACATTTACTGCTTCCACATCCCTACGTATTCCACTTTTTATATTATCGTATAAAATCAAAGTACTATTTGAAACACCCAGATACTGTTCCCCGTTAGAAACTATATCATGCGAATTCAAATCAGTAACATCAATATTAAACTGAATATCCCGGTTTGATGCCGGATTTTTCATTGCATCTGCAGCGGTAGCATAACCGGCTGAAGATATCTTTTGAATATTTATTTTATAGTAGGTATTGCGTTCTATCGGCAAATATTGTTGATTACTACTCCCTGCTTCTTTCTTCCATATATTTAACCGATGATATCCGGGAACACCATCATATTCCCCTTTGATAATAACAAATACACCTTCATCATCTTTTTTTACCGGTGCCTCGAAAAGATATAACGGTTCGGTTTCTTTTGAGTCTTTAGGCACACCGCGCATCATATATTCCGGAGAATATGTATTACCGGAAACAACACCTGCGTACGAAGCTCGGCCTATGTTTTCTATCTGTTGGTTATTGGGAAAGACATATCCTTCAAGTGGAGCATTTCCCATATTAGCTCCCAATAATGTATAATGATCATTTCCAGAGTTATTTATTACTGTAACTTTTGCTGTGGAAGGACTTAATTCAAAAGAAAGGGTTGTTGGATCAGAACTATCATACGACTCAGGTTCTGAAACCATTGGAGGAAAAGAAGGGTCTGCTATTATGTAATCCTTTCCTTCAACTTTCGCCGTCGATAACTTTATCTTCAATGCCTCCTGTAGCTCTCCTAATGTTGTAATTCCACCCAGTTGCTGCCCTGACAGATAAGAAGCTATATTGGCAAAAACATACATCTTTCCTTTCAGATTTTCATCTTTTAAATCCGCTCTGTACGTATTATCTCCTACCGAGTTAGCTTCTGACGATGCCAGAATCCTTGCATCACCAGGATCTGCTTCATCTTTAACAACCACAACATAGACACTATTTATCCCTCCGGATCTATTTTCTCCGGCACGTGTATCCATTACTTCTTCATCAGCCATAACAATCGTAAAACGTAACTGCACATCTTTTACGCCTGGTTTTACCAACTGCTCATCCACACATGAACTGAGAAAAAACAGATAGATAAACCACACCAGCCCCAAAAACAAATGTTTCATATCCTTTCCTTTCATTCTCTAAATTACTTATCGATCCACAAAGCACTCAAATACGTAGTACTCCCATGTAACGTTACCGTGAGATTACCATTTCCATCGTCCGGAACTTCCGCCCCGGATGATGTATATGTCCATTTACCTGAAAATACCATGCCGGAAGGAGAAATAAAAACCGGGATATCTACACTATGAACTGTTATTTCTTTTCCAAGGATGGCCATCCCTTCCAGCTGACTATATCTTACCTCACAAGGATTGGTAGAGCCACTTCCTCCATTAGCATTGAATATAATTTGTGCAACAACCGGATTGGATTCGATCACTACAGTTCTTTTCAATCCGCCGGCATTCAGTATCAATGTATATTTGTTGTTATTGTTATATGTATCAGAGGATACAAACTTAATATCCATATATCCGTTATATGGATAATATGAACTCTCCTGACTTTTAAAAAGATGAAAATTAGACACTCCCTGGCCTGCCAGATTATCAAAGAGATTATTTACGTTGAATTTACTGCCATCATAGGCAATACCTTCCTCTTCTATAAATACTTCCTCCTGATTTGTCCAGAAAAAGACCCGTACCGTTTCTACAGACATCGGGATATCTTTACTCGTTACATTTAAGACAGGCGTATTTACCGATCCGCTAATTTCTTCTGTTTTAGTCCAACCGGTTACATTTAGTTCTATTTGGAAAATGGCCAATGTGCCTATGGAAGAAACCGTTGCATTTACATTATACTGCGTATTCCGGGTAAGACTTAATTCCGACTGAGATAAATCATTAATCTGCTTCCCTGAATTATTATATAATTGCTGAACTCCGTTTCCCAATGGAATTTTGTATGTAGTTTTCAGATCCTCTGTATCCGTATGATAATCTGCCGTAATTTGCAGATAAGAATATTGCTGATTATTAGATTGGCTCATAATAAACTCCGGCACATAAAAAACGAGTTGTTTGGAAGAAGGTAATGATGAAGATTTACTAACCACATACGAATCGAATGGACTTGTCGTCGTCGATATTTGTGAACCCTCATAAGGGAGTGCTCCCAACCCCATAAAACCATATTGCGGTATACGAACCACTGAGGCTTCCTTAAATGTCACTTCTACATTATTATCCCAATCATTACCCGACAAAGTCCCCTTCGTTATTTGCAATACAACTTTAGCCACCGACCGGATCAGCGACATATTGATTATTTTCCCCTGACCGGCATTCCATTCATCAGTACTAAGCGATTTGGTTTCAGCATACATCGGAATATATCCTTTATTCGAAGCATTCCCCTGACCAGCAAGAGAAATGTCCAACATTCCATTTGAATCATAAATGGACGAGAAATCAAGACGCGCATCTCTTACCTGTTCGTAGGTAAGCGTACCGTCCATCGATTTCAATTCATTTGCTACCAGACAAATAATGATGTTTTGTTTCTTTAAAAGTTCCGAAATTTTAAATTCATCATCAGCCGTCTTGACAAAATAAGTAAATGTATTAGAAGGGATTTCTCCTGCGGCATCCGATGTCAGGAAATATTTGTTGAGAAGCATCGTTTTGCCATCGGATGAAAAAACAAACAACCGTAAAGAACGAATCGCATTTTCTTTATCCGAAGCTTTTGCCTCACCAGCTCCAATATCCGACGAAACACGGGTTACAATACAGATAGCATCTGTATGATCGGTTGTCTCTGTTTTCTGGTCGATAAGAACTTCCTGTTCACAACCACATATACCGAAAACCAGCAACAAACAACCGGTTAAGAGGTTCAGCCTATATTTTTGAAACAATCCTTTCATCTCCATTTGTCCATTTTAGGGAAATACAGGATAAATATCCTGGACTTTCCATCCATTTACATAAATAGTGAAACGAATATTACCTTCACTTTCCGTTTCTTCAAAATCAATCGTATAAAAATCCTGTCTATCCAGATATTCTACACCAGGCAGGACCATTATGGGATCACCGTTACTGTCGGTTTCTATATTCCCCTTCTCATCACGAAGAGGAATACGACTATCCAATATCACCTTTATGATATCAAGATTCCGGCATACAACCAGATTGGTCGGTTTATACACTACATCCAGATAAAGAGGTGCATTGGAGAAAGGGTCTTCCTCCTCCTCTCCCATCAACCTCATGACTTTTATATAGGCATAGACTGTGTCGGAACTAAGATTCATATCGTAAGTGGTATATGTCAATAAAGGCGCATATTCTTTAATCGTATTATCATATTTATAATGGCCATTTCTTCCGGAAATATGTATATCCCAGTTTTCCTGAATATTTTCAGAGTTTATTCCAGTCTTCGGCCACCCACCAATGCCGACACGCACTACATTTGTGTTTTTTATCAACGATGTATGGACAAGAGTTTCCTTATCTTTCTCCACTACTACATTTTCCACCAGTCCATGAAATAGATCCTTGAATTGCCGGGTCTGAGGAATTGCCCTGTCATTATCTGCCAGATTAATATTGTAATTCAAAAAAACACGAAAATCTTTCAGATTTGTTTTCCCTATAACCGGGCTACAAACACTTTCATCCGTCGCGCAGGTTGACTGTAATATCTGAAAATCCCGATCAAACTCTTCACTCCCGGCCCATGTAACGATCGTATACACACCAGGGGCCAGATCGATCTTACGCTGCCATCCTAAACATAATTCTCCTGAACCTACCGGAGGGCGTAAAGTATCACATAAAATTCCATTACTATCAAATACAAACGTTTTCAGATCTTGCACAGCTTCTCCTAACTCATCTTTATACTCCATATTACATAAGAAGTCATAACTAAGTACCACTCCATTCTGGGGAGGGCATTCCGGCAAATCCTCATAGATACAACCATATAGCGGTAGCAAGACTACGGAAAAAAGCAGAGCTATTTCTTTTTCAAACGTCATTGTTTCTTTAGATTAAAAAACTTTATCAGAGAATTCCTTTTTCAAGGCCTTCTCTGATAAAAGCCTTTGTTCAATCAGACTGTTTATTAAATAGAAGGAGTGATATCCGTCACTTTCCACGGATTAACTTTCACACTAACCACCACATTTACACCCGGCATCTCCGGATCCGGATCAATCGGATCTTTCGGATCTACTGTTGCAACTCCTCCGGGAACAGGTATTTTACCGACAAAAGCAGAGATCAGGCTATTCAAATCGATCCTGTAAATATATCCGGCCTGAAATGAGGTAAGAAAATCATTGTTGACAGAACCATTCACTGTAAAGACTTTCATTGTAATAAATTCTTTTCCTGAAGCATACTTCTCTTTTTCAGTGCTTTCATAAGCGGTTTTGCTCTCATAAGCTTTCACTTTCAAAATAACATGAGGTAACTCATTTGCCAATGCCTCTTTCGTTGTACGGTTCGATGACTGAGCATAAATCTGAAAAGCAGATGTTTTATCTTTTACTATGCCTATATTACGATTAGCAGATGCACCTCCACCTATCGTCGTATTCCAATACTGGCCTTTATCCGTCACTGGAGTTGTTTTACCTACATAGATCTCCATTTCATCTTTTGTTCCTAAACTAGTAACACTCGGGTATTGTACCTTTATAACATTGGCATTACTTCCCACTATACGATCCCACATATTCCCCATGCATAAGAAAGTATTATTTTCAGAAGTACCGGCTGTATGCCATCCTTTTTCATGATAAGCTTTGTACCAATCCGGCCATCCGGCTGCAGCCTCACTCCCGGGCCACGGAAGCATAAAAGGATCACGGGAAGCATCACGTACCTTTATATTATTTACATAAATTTCCTCTACATCAACTGCATAGTAGTAATTGGGAAACCATTTAACAGACTCTGCATTGGGTAAAGTCCCAAAATCAGGCACAAGGACCCATCCGAAATCAATATTATTAGTATCGTCGTCTATCTCCGCTTCTGTAGCAACAGTTCCTTTACTTCCCCCCATAATATATTCAGTATTTTTTTCCGGTTGAGACAACGTTTTTCCTGCTTGGACATGCCAATAATGATCCGGAATATAAGCTTTGTCATCAGGAAAACCATTACCACTTGTACCAGTCCCTACAACAATACCATATTTTGTTCTGGCCGCTTCATCAAATTTAGTTTCCATGTCAGTTTTAGGCATTGTTTTCCATTTACGACCAAAATAATCTTTCCATTCTTCTTCTTCAGCGACCTGAATACCTCCATATACTTCCAAACGAGCCAAACTGGGTGAAACCTCATAAGTCATTTTATAGACAGGCTTTCCATCCTTTCCGGTCGTATTACTATCAAGGTGGCCTTCCAAAGCAGCACCACGTCCATAATCTTTCGTAACAAGGGTTACCCGTTCAAAATTATCAGTACCTTCTTTATAAGGATTATCTCCTTTCCCTTTATTATCTCTATAATTAAAATAATTAATATTTGTAGTACCGTCATCCGTAGAAGGACGATTTAATAATACGTCTACATGAGTCGTTCCGGCAGGCATACCTATTGTAACACCTTCAGGTTGAGTATTTGAATCAACAGTAGTTCCTGCTAAAATATAATTTCCATACAATGCCTTACCCAGCTGATCATCGGTCAATTTTATTTCACCCAATGATACTCCATAACTATTATAAGGAATAACCAAAGCGGAATAAATTTTGGGAGCATACGTTTGTTTAGAAGGATGACCGGTTTCAATCGCTTTCGTTACAGTTTTATCGACGTGTATCCTCAGATTTACCACTGCATCGTCATTGTTAATCACCCCCTCATCTTTATTACACCCAATGAGGGATATGGCGGCTATCGCCATAATAAATACTTTTTTCATATTATACAATATTATATAGGTTAATTAATCCGTACTTATAAATATTCATTTATATAGATCAGAATAGTAAAATTCTGATTGTCGAGACGGAAAACGAGCAAAGGGATTGTACTTTAGACGTTTTTATTTCAGACGATCAAACATTTGCTTTTTACAAACTTTTCTAATAGCGAAATTATCAAAAATAAAACCAATGAATATGTATTTAAAAGACATTGTTTTGTATCCAAACGTCACGAATAAAAAATCGTCATTCCCTTATAATCAATTTATAAAACAGAGTAATGAAAAGTATATTGAAATATGTAAAACACATCGTATCCTAACATAAATTAACTTAGACTGTTGTTTATTTATATCAGGATACAATGTCATAAATGAAAGGTGGGAAGTAAACTGTTTTCTACTTTATCTGCCGCATCAGCTCTGCAGGCGTACAGTCATAAAAATGTTTACAAAACTTGGTAAAATGAGACATATCGGTAAAATCAAACTCCATAATAATATCGGAAATAGTTATTCCCGGTATGGATAATTTCAGCCTGATATTCTTTGCCTTCTGCTTAAGTAGCCAGTAACGCGCCGGTTCACCGAACTCAACATAAAATTTGCGGGAAAAAGTACGAAGCGACATATTCATCTTCGAAGCGATCTCACTAATGGAGAGACCATTTCTATAGATCGCCTGGAAACGTTGTTTGAAGCTGGTCCCATATCCTAATACAGGATAGAAAAACTCGGCCAGTTCCTTTCGGGTATAATTATAGGTAAGAATGATGAACAGTTCCTTTTGCTTCAAATCGTACAGATAATCACATGGTATCTTCTTAGCAGCCAACAAATAGCTCACCATCTGATCTTCAAAAAGCTTCACTTGGGGAGTCACCTGTAATGGCCGAAAAAGATTGGAGACATCTTTCTCCTCCTTTACATAATTATAACTCTTCACATAACTATAAAGGGTACAATTGTCACACGGAAGCTCCACCCTGTTACCAAACGAAAGTAATAGGACACGCGAATCAACCACAGCAGTTCCATATATACCTGTCGCAGGAAGAAAAAATCATCCTGTTTGAACCTCTGCCGCAAGAAATCGCTCGATGAAAACTCGATTTCGCCCTCCAGCACAAACACTAAATTACAAAACTCAATATTATTAGCAGCGATATGATCATCCTTGACAAGGATGATCAATCTGAAACCGGTTTCAGATTGAAAGCGCATGCATTTTTCAAATCCCTCATTTTTTTCTGCACACATAAATTTCTTACCTCGTTATTAAAACGAGGCGTAGCAAATATATTTACTTTTTTAATATAATATTTTTATACTGACGAAAATATTCTTCATCAAGTGAAAAAACAAGGCTTACATAAAATAAAACACCTCTCATTTATGACAAAAAACAGAAAAGGGTACCGCAAAAGTCTCATTATAAAACTTCTATGGCACCCCTCTCCTGTCAAATGAATGACAGAAACAGATATTTAATCAAACATATGTCTGAATTTGCTGAAGATCTTTTCTTTCATCGTACGGTTCGGCTGGAAATTCGGCGAGTTTTCCAGGCCGGTCAATGTTTCTTTTTCTGAAGCAGACAACGTCTCAGGAATATATACGCTTACATTGACAAGGAGGTCACCCGTTCCGTAACTGTTCACGGAAGGAAGTCCCTTGTTTCTGAGACGTAATACCTTACCCGGCTGTGTACCCGGTTCGATCTTCACCTTCGCTTTCCCGTCGATGGTCGGTACTTCGACAGTTCCTCCCAAAGCGGCCTGGGGAACGCTTAACAACAAGTTATATAACAAGTCATTCTCATCGCGGATCAGTTCCGGATGCGATTCCTCTTCGATCAGGATCAAAAGGTCACCATTCACACCGCCATGACGGGCAGCATTACCCTTGCCGCTCATGGACAACTGCATGCCTTCTGCCACACCTGCCGGGATATTGATCGTAATAACTTCTTCGTCACGCATAACACCTTCACCGGTACACTGCGTACATTTTTTAGTGATGATCTTGCCTTCACCACCGCAGGTAGGACAGGTCGACTGTGTCTGCATCTGCCCCAGGATCGTATTGGCAATGCGGGTCACCACACCACTTCCATGACAGGTTTCACAAGTTTTAGAGCTGTGATCGTCTTCCGCACCACTACCGTGACACTTGCTGCAGGGAACGTACTTTTTGACTTTTATCTTCTTTTCTACTCCGTTAGCGATCTCTTTCAGGTTCAGCTTTACCTTCACACGCAAATCCGAACCACGGTTCACACGACGGCCGCCACGTGAGCCTCCGCCAAAACCACCGAAACCACCAAATCCGCCAAAGTGCCCGCCAAAGATGTCTCCAAACTGAGAGAAAATATCTTCCATTGACATTCCGGCCCCACCAAAGCCACCTCCCTGAGAGGCGCCTC